>Ga0114956_1000175_pt1 | contig 40435 bp, 36 predicted proteins | sample MaitaG_FD_87304 | JGI IMG/M metagenome (GOLD analysis project Ga0114956, IMG submission 87304) | Marine algal microbial communities from Maine, USA - Maine_Asex2 metaG | ecosystem: Host-associated > Algae > Red algae > Unclassified | place: Maine, USA | collected 2015-01-05 | reverse complement strand
CGAGTGCCGCAAGCGTGGCGCGTTCGAAGCGAACTCGTAGGCGCAGATTGGTGGTCGCGATCTGGGCGGCCGACGCCGTTACTGGGTACGTCGGATAGGCGCCGTCTCGCTCGGTTTGCAGCAACACGACCGAGGCTGCCTCGCGGCCGGCAGCTGCCATCTGGTCTGCGATCTCCCATGAGACGTCGCCGCCCATGCAGAAGCCGGCGAGGTGCACGGGGCCGGTCGGGCAGACCGTGTCGATGGCTTCGCGGCAGCGCCGGGCAAGTTCGGCCATCGATGGGCCGGGCTCATGGTCGAGTGGCCGAGAGGGCTCAAACACCCACACCGACCGATCGGGGTCTAAGGCTCGAGCGAGCTCAACCATGCCGAGCGCCGAAACCGCTTCGCCCGGGTACAGGAAGAGCGGCACAGTTCCGGGCTGGTCTTGCATTTGGACCAGGCCGGTGCGTCCGGCTGCCGCCGCAGCGGAGTGCGCGGTTGCATCTGCGGATTCGTTCGCGAGCCGCTGCGCGATCTTCTCGATGGAACCTTCGGTGATCAGCGTCGAGGGCGTCAATTCGAGGCCATGGTCACGGTGCAGGTCGTCGATGCAAATGACGGCTAGCAGCGAAGTGCCGCCGAGATCATAAAAGTCTGCGGTGACCGGCACCGCATCGAGCCCGAGTAGCTGTTTCCACGAGTTGGCGAGTGCTGTCTCGACCGGCCCAATGGGGGCTCGATCGTCGGTCATCGTGGCGACAAAGTCGGCTGTCGTCGGCTCGCGAAGTTGCTGCCGGTCGATCTTGCCATTGGCGTTGGTGGGCAAGGCCGTGTGACAAACGAAGGCCGACGGGCACATGTACGTCGGCAGTGCCGACCGGAGCGCATCGCGTAGCTCAGAGCGATCGATGTCGGCTTCGTTGCACTGCAGGTGAGCGACCAGTCGGTCGGTGTCGTCGGAGAACTTGACGACCACAGAAGTGCTGATACCCGAACGCTGGTTCAACAGGTTTTCGATCTCGCCCAGCTCTACTCGATTGCCTCGAATCTTGACCTGGAAGTCGCTGCGTCCGACATAGCGAAGCAACCCCGCATCGTCAACAAAGACGAGGTCGCCAGTGTTGTAGGCGCGGGTGGGCCTGCCCGCGATCTCGATCGTCGAGAACGACTCTGTAGTGCGAACCGGATCGTTGCGATACCCGCGCCCCACGATGTCGCCGCAAATCTGGAGTTCGGCGACCGCACCTGGCGCAGCCTCGGCCCCGGTTTCGTCGATGAGTCGAAGAATCGCGCCGGCAAATGCTGTGCCGATCGGAACTGGCTGGCTGGGATCGACGGGCCCCGTCAGGGTGTGGACCACGACGTCGTCGCTGCATTCGGCTGGGCCATACATATTGATCAACGGCAGCTCGGGATATGTGTCAAACCAGCGATTCACCAATGCCGGGTCGAGTGCCTCGCCGGTCGAGATCATGGCGGTGAGCGCCAAGTCTGCTGCGGGGGGTGCAGTGTCGAGCATCACGCGAATCATCGATGGAACAAGTTGTGCCACCGTGATCTGTTCGTCGACGATGACCTTCCATAGCGCGCGCGGGTTGAGGCGTTGCTCGGGGCTAGCGATGTGGGTGCGGGCTCCAGCGATGATAGGGGTCGTGTTTTGCCAGACTGCGATATCGAAGCTTGGTGGCGCGGTCTGCAGCAGAACCGCGCCGGGTGCCAAGTCGAGCAGGTCGATCATGGCGTTGGTGTGCAGCACGAACCCCCGCTGTTCGAGCATTGGGGCCTTGGGTGTTCCGGTCGATCCCGAGGTGCTGATCACATAGGCCAGGTTCTCGAGGCCGGGTTCAGGCGTCGGTTGTTGCAGGTGGTCTGAACGCAACGTGATGATCTCGCCGTGATCGATCAGCAGGTCAGGCAGTGTCGTTGCGAGGATCTGGGTGCGGCGTTGCACGCCGTGGCGAGGGTCAAGTGGGAGGTACGCGGCGCCGGTGCCAAGCACGGCCAAGATCTCAACCAACGCGTCGATGCCTGGCTCGTTGTAGAGCGCGACGAGGCGCTCGGGGCCAACCCCGAGGAATCGCAACTCATCGCCGAGCGTCGAGACTCGCGAGCTGAGCTCTTCTCGCGTGAGGGAACCGTCGCTCGATGAGATAACTATCGCGCTTGGATCGCCATCAAGCGCGTCGGCGAGAAGCTCTCCATATGGCGCGAGTCGGGTCGCGGCTCGAGTGCCGCTCGCACGGGTCATGCGTGGTGGGCGAAAGCTTTGGCGAGAATCCGAAGCCCCTCGGCCAGTGACTCGTCATCGATCGTTAGCGGCGGAAGCAACTTCACGACCGAGTCCCGTGCACCTGCGGTTTCGAGGATGAGACCGTTCTCGAAACAGGTGCGTGCAATGGCGTCGGCGAGCTCACCGCTGTGCGTCTCGACGCCAAGCATGAGTCCCTTGCCCTTCACATAGGCATTGGGCACGCTCTCAGCCATCAGTTCAAGAGCCGAGGTAACCGTGTTGCTCACCGTCAGCACGCGCTCTTCAAGGGTGCTGTCTGACCAGAACTTGTTCAAGGCCACTGTCGCAGTGATGAACGCCAAGTTGTTTCCTCGGAAGGTGCCGTTGTGCTCGCCAGGTGACCAGTTGTCGATCTGGGGCTGGATCAACGCGATCGAGAACGGCAGGCCAAAGCCCGAGAGTGACTTTGACATAACGATGATGTCGGGAGAGATGTCGGCACTTTCGAAGCTAAAGAACGAACCTGTGCGCCCGCAACCAGCCTGAATGTCGTCGATGATGAGGAGCGCACCGTGTTTGCGAGCGATCGCGCTGATCGCTTCGAGCCACTCGGTGCTCGCGACGTTGAGGCCGCCTTCGGCCTGCACAGTTTCGAGCAGGATCGCAGCCGGCGGATCGATGCCACTCGACGGGTCGTCAAGCATCTGGCCCAGCGCTGCTGCGGTGTCTACCTCGTCGCCCAGGTATCCGTCATAGAGCGCTCTGGTCACCCCCGGCAGTGGAACGAATGGTGCCATGCGATGTGATTGGTTACCGGTCATCGCGAGCGCACCCGAGGTCACACCGTGAAATCCGTTGGTGAACGCAATGACGTTGGTGCGCTGGGTCACCTTGCGAGCAAGCTTCACAGCGGCTTCGACGGCATTCGTGCCAGTTGGCCCGGTGAACTGCACCCGGTAGCTCATGTTGCGCGGACCCAGGATCTTTTGCTGGAACGCCGTCAAGAAGCTGTTACGGGCCTCGGTGTGCAGGTCCATCGTGTGGGTGATGCCACCCGAGGTCACGTAGTCGGCGAGTGCGGCAGCCATATCTGGGTCGTTGTGGCCGTAGTTGAGTGCAGAACACCCGGCGAGGAAGTCGATGTACTCGGTGCCGTCGGCATCGGTAACGATGGCGTTGCTGGCTCGCGAGAACGTCGTCGAGACCCGACGCGAGTAGCTGCGAACCTCAGACTCGGCAGCTTGTTCGGGGCCGACAGAATCGTGGTCAGCGACGGTGGGGGGTACTTCAGCAATGGTCATTGCGGCTCCATGTTTGGGGGGTTTGGGTGAGGAACGGGTTGGTGGTTAGGCGAAGAATCGGTACAGCAGGTCGCCGGCATCGGCAGCAACAGAGTCAGGAACATCTGGACGAGTCAAGATCGCAGTGAGCGCCCCGAGGGTCGCTCCGACTTCGCCAGCGCGAGCATCAGGAACCTGGGTGCCGGCCCAACGCATGGTGGTCAGCGAACGAACGATTGGCTCAAACTGTTCTTTGAACGCCAACAAGCCGGGTTGGTCGTCGTCGCTGCGGCCCATATCGACAAGCTGCATGCCTCGTTCTGCGGCAACTCGACACGAGTGCATCATGAGGCCGACGTTGGGTCGAACGTCGTTGGGGTACGACGCCGAGAACTTGTAGTACCAGACGTCGTTCCACCCAAAGAACGTCATGCCTGCGATTGGTTCGCCGTCAAGCTCGGCGAACATCACGACCATGTCGTCGCAGAAGTTGGCCGACAAGGCCTCAAAGAATCGTTTCGGTTGGGCGAGCATCGAATACTTGCTCTTGCGCAAGCCAACGTGCATCTCGTGCATGCGGGCGATGTCTTCGGGCGCCGACGAGACCCGATAGGTGACGCCAGCCTTGGGGACCCTGCGAATCTTGGTGCGAATCTTGCTTTTGAGCCGACTGAACATCTCGTCGGCGCCATTGGAGAGGTCGATGCCGTGCCACAGCAGGCCTCCAAGACGCTCGCCGGTTGGATCGACGAAATCTGGTGGCGTCCAGAACGGCCGCACCGTCACCGGAGCGTCAAAGCTCAGCAGGTGATCGCGAAACTCGACCCAACCCTGAGCAGTCGTGAGCCCAGGCTCGCAAAAGTCGCTAAAGGGCGTCGAGACAACTCGGCGACCCCGGATGTCGTCGATGACGCTGTAGCTCAGAACGAGGTCAGGCTCGCTAGCGGGCGTGAAGGTCTCGATGCTGAGACCAAACGCTTCTTCGACAGCGGCTTGCCAAGGTTGGGAGTGAAAGAGCGAGTTCGCGTAATCGCCGGGTACGAGCGAACGTTCTTCTGCGAGAACGGGCGTGGTGAGAGCGGGTGTGGTGGTAGCCATCAAGTGTCCAGTTCGATGATCGAGGGTGGGTTGGCGTCGCAGTGGGCTTGAGCAGCGCGTTCAATGTCGCTCCAGCTGATCGTCGCAGCATCGACGGTTTCGGCGAGGCGACGGTCGTGGGCCCATGACGCGAGTTCGAGTTGGTGGTCGTCGTTCTGCTCGCCGAGCGATCCGAGTCGGGGCGCCAGAACGGGGATGTGCCCGACGGCGAGGCATTCGAGCAGCGAGCCCGCGCCGGCGTGGCTGATAACGACATCGGCGTCGGCGATCGCAGCTTTGAGGGTTGCTTGATCGACGAGCGGGTACGCCTCGATCGGGTGGCGAGACGTGTCGGTCGCTCCGACCTGCCAGAACACCTCGACATCGTCGGGAATGATCTCGACAAGCCGGTCGATGAGTCGATGGAAGCTATAGGGCGTTGTGCCGACGGTGACAACGATGCGTCGAACCGTTACTGGCGTCGGCTCGTCGACGCGGCCAAACCGTGAGAAGGGGCCGTCGACCTTGAGCCAGCCATCGGGTGGGCTGTCGTATTGCCACCACGTCGTGATACCGGGCACCTTGGCCAGCACGCGGCCAGTCACTGATGGTCGAACGACTCGGGCGGTGCTTTCGATGTAGTGAGCGCTGATACCCATGGCAGCAGCGATGGGCAGGTACGCCAGTGCAATAGCTGCGCCGGTGCTTATGACCCGGTCATAGCGGCCTGATCGAAGGCAAGCTATTGCGGCCGGAATAGCGCGCGCGACGCCCGCGAAATCACGAGACTCGATCAGTGGAACCCAGGCCGTGGGGCGGTCACCGATCAGCTTGCGCGTCTGAGGCGAGTCGTCGGTGACCCACAGTTCGTCGGTAATGTCGGCGATGCGATCGCGTAGCGAGACCAACTCGCTGACGTGGCCACCACTGTTGGCGACGAGCAGCGTCTTCATCGGGCGCCCTTGCCGGTAACGACGGCCTTGGCGGTCGATGCGAGCAGTCGCAGATCGTTGCCTGCAGATGCTTGGTCGATGTATTGCAGGTCGAGTTCGAGCATCTCTTCGTTACTGAGATCACCGCGGCCGCTGGCCTGCCAGAGACCAGCGATACCCGGCACCATGGTCAGACGCTTGCGGCCGCGCGGCTCGAACAAGCTGGTCTCCCACAGCAGCGACGGGCGTGGGCCGACCAGGGTCATCTCGCCTCGTAGCAGATTGATGAGCTGGGGCAGCTCGTCGAGTGAGGTGCTGCGAAGCCAACTGCCCAGCCGCGTGATGCGAGCGTCGTGGCCGACCTTGCCAACCAGTCCACCAGAGGACGCCCCACCAGAAGACGCATTGTCTTCGATGGCTTGGCGGTGCACGTCGGCGCCAGCGCTGTTGTTCATCGTGCGGAACTTAAGAATCTGGAAAGGCATGCCGCCAGCGCCGATTCGCATCTGACGGAAGAATGCCGAGTCTTTGGTCGATCGGTGCACCAGCGGACGCAGCACGAGAAACAGGGGAGCGAGTACAACGAGCGCCCCAGTAGCGAGCACAATATCGACAGTGCGACGCCCTAAAGAGATGCCGCCGTGCGGTGTGAGTCGAACACCTACGGGAATCTGCTCAGACTCGCGAAACAGTGTCTCAAGCTCGTTGCCTTGCTCTGTTCCGCGCTGTGAACGCTGACCCTCGAGCCGAGTGGCATCGAGGCCGAGGCGGCGAAGTTCGCTGCGCTGAATGGTCTCGATGTCGCTGCGGTCGTCGCCGAGGGTGAGCGTGTCGAATCGCATCGAGCGACCAATCATGGCGATGGCGCGCCAAACCAGTGTTTCTGCTACATCGTCTACCGAGCGAACGGGGTGCAACATTATGCCGTTCAGGTCCTTGCCGTCGCGTTCGAAGAAGATTCGGGCCTCGCCGATCGTGGCGCCCCGGTCAACTACTGCGATGTCGATGCCCCGGTCGGTGCCAGGAATTGGGGCGACGCCAGGCCACCCGCGATCGGCAAGCAAACGACCCCCAATTTCACCGATCTGAATGCGGCTGGTCGGCGATACTCGAGTGCCAGCCCGAGCATGGATGAGGTCATAGATCCGCGCACTTCGATGACACGGCACCGTCAGGGGTCCCAAGCTCATCGTCGTTGCCGTCAGCACGTAGAGCAAGTCGGCGCCACCGCGCAGCGAGGCATGAGGATCGATCAGGTTGAACACGATCATGAACGCAAGTGCACCGCGTGTAGCGATGCGCAAGATGTCGAGATCGGCGTTGGGTTGCGGTGTCGCAGTCAAGCGCCAGCCCGACCACAAGAAGCCGATGAGCGCTAGCAGTAGAGGAATGCCGCCGATCCACACCGCCCACAGATAGCCACTCTCAAGAAATACTTCTTCGCGCCACGTGTCGGGCGGGATCACGATCGTGTCGGGGCTCACGCCGAGTTTCCAGCCACCATCGACAATTGACGGCCAATACAGCTCAGTTACGTTGGCCCATCGGATAACCCATGATTGGGGAATCATCGAACGTCCAGCGGTGTTCGCCAAACGCTCAGCGATCACTGATGACATGCCGACCCCGGCAACGATCAGCACCGGCAAGCCAAAGGCGAGAGTCTTGGCGAGAACTCGGTGCGCCTGAGCGACAACACCGAGACCGACGATGATGCCGGCCAAGCTGGTCATCTGGCCAGTAGCGATTACGCCGACGAGCAGCACGCCGGTAACTGCGAGCATGCTGACCGAGTTGCGCTTTACAGCCAACCCCAGGCTGATGCCCGCAGTCAATACGAGAAGTGCGCCGCTCGCGATCGCCGACCCGATCGTCGTGAACGCACGGCCCTCGAATGCGGGGGTGCCCTCGGCGGACCAGTACGTGCCAAGAAGTTCCTTGATTGGACCGATACCGGCTGCTTCAGCGATCGCTGTTCCTGCGACAAAGAGACCGCCGAGAATTGCCGCAGTTAAGATCAACATGCGATCTGCGCTGGTCCGAATGGCAACGCGAACAAGCACCCAGAGCAACAAGTACTTGATCATTGGCGAAGCGGCCAAGATGAGACCGAGGTTGACCGGTTCGTCACGTGCCACTAGCCACGCGAGTGGCACGACCGAAGACAAGGCTGCGAGCGCGGCCATCCACCAGTCGAGCGGTCGAATATCGAGGCGCCAGCGCAGACCGCGGCCATACGCAGCGAAGGCGATGACGCATCCGGTGCCAATCACGGCTATCTGCAAGCCCTCGCTGGGCCGCAGCAGGGGCAGGTACCGGTCTCGAGGCATACCGGCAAGAACCGGAAGCAAGACGAGGTACAGGGCAACCAGGCGCGCTGGCCACGACGAAGCGCGCAACGCGGTGCGCAGCCGCAGAGAATCACTGGCCTTGACCAATGCGATATCTGGGGCTTGGAGGGACGCACCGGTCATTTCGGTAGTCATGACGTCACCGCTGAGTTGACCGACTCATACGCAGAGCGAATAACAGAGCCCCGCTGAGAGAGCGCGAATGCAACGCAGAGATAGACCAAAGCGAACACCGCACATCCAACCAGCAGTGACACGAAGTTTGCGAGGTCGTCGACCAGACGAATTCCGCTGACGTACCAAGTGATCGTGGCAGCGACCAATGCCGAAGATGCAGCCCCAGCGATGTTGCGCCTCGATGTCGAAGATCGGGTGCTGAGAGTTCGCAGCGGACGGTCGATCACCGCTAACGCTGCGACATCGCTCACCGACATGACGAGTCCAACGGCGAGGAGCAATTGGGGGCCTTCGAAGTAGAACGGTGCTAGCGGAATACCGATGGCGCTGATGAGCGCACGAGTCCAGATCGAGGCGGTGAACCCTTTGAGGTCACCGAATGCCATGGTGGCTTGGCGCGCGATCTCATAGAACGATTCGCTAACCGCGGCAATGGCAAGGCCGACGGCGCCATATCGAATCATCATTGCCCCGTCGCCTTCGTCGAACCGGCCAATGGACAGCGTCTCGCTCAGCGGGTGGCTCAGAGCGACCATTGCACAGCCAACAGGAAATAGTACCCAGGAGGCCAGGCGGGTGGTCTCGGCGTAGCCGTGTGCGATCGACCCCGATCCTTCGCGGCTTCTGGACAGTCGGGGAAGAATCGCTGCTGCCAGCGGATAGCCGATGAGGGCAATTGGTAGGTTGTGGATGAGATAGCCGATCTCCATGGCCTGAATACCGCCAGCGCCGGCGTAGCCCGCCGTGACGATCAAGGCGGCGAGCCGAACGCCACTCAGAACTGTCCAGGTCAGGTTGCCAGTGACTTGACCGCGAAGCCCGGTGAGCTCAGCATCGCGACGTGGGCGTGATGGCCACATCGAAACGCCACACCGGCGCACACCCCAGGCCTGCACCGCAACGTGGAGCAGTAGTGCAATCGAAGAACCCAGACCCAGGGTTACGAGAAGCCTGGTATCGCTAGCGGTGGCCAGATGCACATCGTCGAACGATCGAGCGACGAGCAGCACGGTCACAATGAGGCCGACGTTTTCGAGCGTGGGCGCAAGCGACGGAAGCAGGAACCGGCTGTGCGCATGTTGCACGGCGACGAACACCGAGACGATGCCGTACAGAACAACCTGAGGCAAAATGAACAGCAGCAGCACGGCCGCGATCCCTTGCGCGTCAGAGTTGGTCGTTGCGTCGAGGCCCGATGACAACAATGCAGCTAGCGGTCGGTGCAAGGCGACGCTCACCGCTGCCAGAGCTGCGAGGGTCAGCGTTACGACACCGAGCGCCGTTCGGGCAAGGTGCTCGGCGCGCACCGGATCGTCTTCGAGGCGGCGGACGAGCACGGGCACGAGCAACGAAGAGATCGCTTGGCCGCCAAAGGCTGCGAAAATGGTGAGGGGCAGTACGTTGACGGCGAGGAACATGTCGCCGATCGCAGTTTGGCCAAAGACGGCGGCGATCATCAGCATGCGCGCGAACCCGGTGGCGCGGCTGAGGGCCGTGCCGAGTCCTAATGCGGCCGAGTCGCTCACGAGACTGCGGCCAGAAGCAGAGGCTTCGGCTGCGTGCCCGGCCTCGCTTCGGGTGCGTGACATGGCTACTTCTTCCGGCCCGAACGAAACCGCAGGAGCGCGGTAGCGATCAGCGCGATCGGCACAGATGCGATGAACCCAAGAGCCGCGAATTGCAACTTGGGATTGCCGACGGGCTCGTCAAGCACGAAGGGCGCAGCGAGCACTTCGATGGGGCTGACGGGTCGATCAAAGAGGTTCTCGGTGCCGAGCTCGTCTTCTACTCGGGTCAGGTCTTGCTCGAGACGACTCACGCGTCGTGTCATCGACGGCAGGGTTGCGGCGCTTTGGGCTAGCTCAGCGCGCTGCTCACGCACGGCCAAGATTTGCTCTTCGAGTGACGCGACCGCCTGTTCGGCGAGCGCGACCTGCTCGGTGATGGGCGCCGAACTCGGGGCAACCGTTGTGTCGACGAGGCTCTCTGCTCGTAGTGCCTCGAGGCGTCGCAGACGCTGGGCAACGGTCTCGATCTCGAGCGTCAGCGAGTCTTCTTGCACGCTCAGCACGACATCTTGGCTCTGGAGAGGGCCGGCTTGAAAGGCGGTCTCGCCTGCGAGCAGCACCGCGATTCGCTGTTGCAGATCGGAGCGGTTCGTGCGCACGGCGAGCAGCTGTTGCTGAAGCGAGTCGATCGTGGCACGACTGTTTGCGATTTGGGCATTGATCGTTGCGGCGTCATCGACGGTGGTCGGTCCGGTCAAAAGGTCATCAGCCAGCGCGCCCAGCCGCTGGACTCGATCGGACTCGACGGTCAGCTGACGGCTCAACGATTCTTCGGTCGCGGCCAGCGACACGTCGCCAAGTTCTGCTTGTTTGATCGACTCAACCTCGAGGTCGGCGAGCGCCAGCTCGTTGAGCAACTCTTGTCGGCGTTGCGTCAGCTGGACTACCGAATCGTCGAGGCGGGTGGACTCGGCGGTCTCGCGATACGCGTCGAGGACCGCCATGTTGAGGGCGAGAGCTCGCTCGGGTTCGGCATCGCGCACATCGAGACGGATGACCTCGGATAGATCGACGACCTCGACATTTAGCGCATCTCGCAGATCGGTCAAAGGTGTGTCGAACTGTTCGGCGATCGGGCGCAGCACGGCCGCGCTTTCGATTGTGACGAGTTGGGTCAAGATGCGCCGGTCTTCGCGCAAAAAGCCGTCGGGTACTGCATCTTCGAGGAAGTAGATGAACTCGCTGCGAGCGGCATAGACCGGCTCGGCTCGGCCGCCATAGAGCCACCCGGCAATCGCTCCGCCGACCGTGATCAGGCCAATGAGCATGATGGCCGCAATAAGCTGGCCAGCGGACCATGTACGTTGCGGCGGGGGAGCCTGTTGCCCGAGCAGCGTCGGGTCAATTGTCAAGATCACCGGCGCCTGGACGGGCATTGGAATGCTCGGGGTGGGCGTTGCCGCGGGCTCGATCAGTGCGCCCGTCGTGAGACGCGCAGGCAAGTTGTCAGTTGATGGGCGCTGGAGCCCGTCGGGAACGCTGATCAGTCCGGCGTCAGGCTCAAATGGCGTGACCACCGGCGTCGACGAGTCGTCGTGGTGCGGTTCTTCGGGTGAATCGTCATATGAGCTCATTGAGAGAGCACCATTCATGAGTGAGTTGTTGGGAGCGCCAGGGGCCGTGGTTTCGGCGCCCCCACCCAACAACGCACTACTCACTGGAGGTAATCTCCAGAAGCGAGCTTGTTACGTGATCGACCTCTTCGCTGGTCAATGTGGGGTGCATCGGCAACGAAAGCTGTCGGCGAGCCGCAGTCTCGGCCACTGGTAGATGACCACGCGCAAACGGCGCGAACGCAGGGTGTTCGTGGCAAGGCAGAGCGTAGTGGATGCCTGAATCGATGCCGCGGCTGCTGAGCGCTTCACGGACACCGTCGCGATCGTCGACCCGTACTACCTCAAGATGATGGACCGACTGCGAACCTGCGGCGGTGGCCAGCGTCTGCACTTTGGTGCCAGCGAGTGCGGCCCGGTACTGGTCGTGAACACCGATTCGATGTGCATTCCACGTGTCGAGATGGGGCAGCTTGATGGCCAGAGCGCCGGCCTGCACACCGTCGAGACGGCTGTTGCGGCCCACAACGCTGTGGAGCAGATGGTGGTCTCGGCCATGGTTGGCTTCGACTCGAATGGCCTGCGCAAGTCGTTCGTCGTTGGTCACGATCGCACCGGCGTCGCCGAGGGCGCCGAGATTTTTGCCAGGGTAGAAGCTGAACGTCGCGGCGTTGCCGAAGCTGCCAGCGATGCGACCGTTGTAGGTTGCACCATGAGCTTGGGCGGCATCTTCAATCAGCAGTAGGTCATGATCGCGGCAGAGATCGAGTATCGGGTCCATCTCGGGAATTTGCCCGTAGAGGTGAACCACAATCACGGCTTTGGTCTGAGGAGTCAGTACCGCTTCGATCTGTGCGGCATCAATCAGCAACGTGTCGTCGCGCACATCGGCAAAGACCGGGGTTGCACCGCAGCGCACGACGGCCTCAGCCGTCGCAACAAAGGTGTTGGCTGGCACGACGACCTCGTCACCTGCACCAATACCGAGACCAGCGATTGCGAGTTCGAGAGCATCGGTACCGTTGGCGACGCCGATGGCGTGCTGGGTGCCGCAGTATGCGGCCCAGGCCTGTTCGAACTCACCAACGGCGGAGCCGCCGATGAAGGCAGAGTTGTCAAGCGTCTGAGACCAAATAGTCTCAAGATCGGCACGGAGTGGCTGATGGAGGGCGGCGAGGTCAAGGAAGCGGACCTTGAGGGTCGACGAAGCAGTTGCGGTAGCAGTCATGTGGGGGGACTTTGCTTTAGGCGCTGGCGGCGAGTGCCGGGCGGGTGAGTTCTGCCAAAGGAACCGGAAGGCCGTTGTTTGCCAAACTCATGTCAGATGCTTCGAGCACCGAGACAACGTCGAGGCCAGCATGGCCATCGGCGACCGGAGTGGTGCCTAACAAGCAGGCCTCAATGAAGTCGTCGGCCTGTTCGCGCAGTGGCTCACGGAGGTTGATGAACGGTGCCTCCACATCGCCGTAACGATAAGAAAGGTCAGTCGTGTCGCTGCCAGCACCGGCTGTGCGTTCACGGCCGCGGTCCATGATCTTGACTTGCTCGTCGCCGCGCATGTCGTTGTAAATGGCCATCTTGTCGGCGCCGACGACCGTCGTGCGACGTACTTTCATGGGGTCGAGCCAGCTCACGCGAATGACCGAGTCGACGTTTTCTGCTTCGTAGCTCAGGCGGATGCTGGCGACGTCTACGCCGAAGTCGTCGGTGTGGGTCATGCCCCAAGCCGAGACGCTGTCGGGGCGCCGGCCAACGATCATATGGGTGATCGAGATGTCGTGGGCCGCAAGGTCCCAGATGACGTTGACGTCGCGGCGATAGAGACCAAGGTTGAGCCGAGCTGCGTCAATGTGATGCAACTTGCCCAGCGCGCCGCTTGAGGCAAGGTCGGCGAGCTTACGCGCCGAGGCATTGTGGGCGAACGTGTGGCCAGCGGCCAAGGTGGCGCCGTTGCGCTCGGCGAGGTCGATGAGACCGTAGGCCTGAGCTGAGCTGGTGGTCATTGGCTTTTCGACGAGTGCATGCTTGCCTGCGCTAAGCGCTGCTGCTGCGAGTTCAAAGTGCGTCTCGGGTGGCGTCGCGATCACGACGGCATCGAGTTCGTCGATGACTGAGTCGAGCGTCGAGGCCGTCGAAATCGACGGATTGGCCTCTTTGACTCGCATTCTGATGGGTTCCCGCCCGTCAATGGCAATGACATGTTGAACCAGGGGATGAGAAGCAAATACCCGCGCATGCTTTTCGCCCCAGTAGCCGCACCCAACGATCCCAACCCGGAGGTCGGGTCCCGTTGCGGACAAGTCATTGGAGGTGGACGAGGTCATTTTAGATGTCTCCTATAAGGGCGTCGGGGGCCGTGGCGATATTTCGACACCTGGAGTGTGGCGCAAATAGGGGGTCGCTCCGGCAAATGCTCGGCCAAATGGTCGTAAAGGCTTATCAGCGGCTTTTTGCGGGTTTGTCGGGAACATCTACCCAAAACCAAATTCGGAGCGTGCATACGCGACCGCTTTTGGTGAGAGTTCGGCGAGATATGGTTAGCGTAAGGTTAAATCGAACTCAACGACCGCGTAGGTCCGCGAAAAGGCTGGCGTGGAAAGCCTGCACGAATCTGCTGTGATACTGCGGTATGCATCAGTCGATTCGCCCATTGACACACGCGCGATCGAAAGCGACCGCCGTGCTACAGACGATTGCGTTAGTAGTTATCGGTGCGCTCGCCGCCTCGGCGTGTTCGACGACTGGCTCCCAGGCTGTTGGAACCTTGGGCGAGCTCGGGGCTGAACAGACCAATGGCCTCGTCGCGACAAGCCCAACCCCCGCGTCTCAACCAGAGTCGGTGCCCACGGCATCTGCGCTGCCAATCGATCGCAGGTCGCTCGACGCCTACTTTGAGACCGTTCCGGCGGGGGGCCGACTTCCGACCGAAGCTGCTTGTGCTCAAGCCGTGCGCTCGGCACCGTCACCTGAGACCCATAGCCAGAACATCGCAGCAAATGCCAAGGCTGGCGGCCCGTCGGTGCGAATCGACGGCGCCGATGAGTTCTGGAACGGCGTGCTGGCACCACGGATCACGGGCAACTTTACGGGCAGCACCGACGACCTCATTCGCTGGGTGGCATGTAAATGGGGCTTTGATGAAGATCTCACCCGAGCGCGAGCGTGGACCGAGAGTTCTTGGGACGTCGGTACCCGTGGTGACCGAACCTCAGATGCCCAGCAGTGCTCGTTGATCGGTCTTGACAGCCCCTGCTTTCAGAGCTATGGCCTTTTGCAAGTCAAGGGCACGGTGCACGAAGGCACCTTTCCGTTTGCCCATGAGTCGTCGGCATGGGGCCTTGATTACGCGATGGCATGGCAACGGGCGTGTTTTGAGGGGTCATTTGAATGGCTGATCGATTCCGGCTATACGGCTAACGACGTGCGTGGCTGCGTAGGGGCATGGTTCTCGGGGGAGTGGTACGACTCGCTAGCTGCCGGCTACCTCGGCGACGTTGACCAGAATTTGGCTCGGCGCCCCTGGGACTGAGCGACGGCGCGCCTAGTTCAAGAACTCTGGCTCGCGTGCAACCAGTTCGTCCCATAGCGGCTGGAAGTTGAACCAACCAGCAAGATCGCCGCCCTGAACATCAAAGCCTTGTTGCGCGAGCTCGTCGGGAACTTCGACCGGATCGCCTGCCGCTTCAGCAAGCAGCTGTGACTGGCAGCACCGCTCAAGAGCGATAAACCACCACACCGCCGCATCAACCGTGCCGCCGGTGGTGATGTGGCCGTGATTCTGGTGAATGAGGGCCTTCTTGTCACCAAGCGCCGCTGCCATCTGCCCGGAAATCTCAAGATCGACAACCGGCGTGCCGCTGCCGACATTGCAGTACGCGATGTCGTTGTAAAACATGGTGTGATCTTGGGTGATCATGCGCAATGGCTTGCCCATCGCTGAGAACGTGCGGCCATACATCGAATGACTGTGTGCGGCGGCGATCACATCTGGGCGGGCTTTGTGGAGCTCACTGTGAATTGCAAACGCAGCCGTGTTGACCGGGCGGTCACCCACGACAACATCGCCGGTGTGGTCGACACAAATCAGGTCGCTTACGGTGATGAGCTTGAAGTTGTGTCCGAATGGGTTGACCCAGAAACGGTCGGTGAATTCAGGGTCGCGGACAGTTACGTGACCTGCGACGCCTTCGGCGAGATGAAGCCGGCCCAGTGTGCGAAGCCCGGCGGCTAGCCGCTGCTTACGATGCAAGCGTTCGCTTTCGAAGTCGCCCTGTTCGATCGTCGAAGCATCGACAATCTGATTCATCGTCTCGTCGAGCATCTTTACCATGGCGTTCCTCGGGCTATCTTCAGATCGTTCGTTGGGCTGTGAAAAGCGTACTGCCTAAGATCGCCCACCGACTAGACCGCCCGGTGGTATGACCTAACCAGGGTTCGCGTCACCCCTACAGTGCGCAGTGTGAGCATCCTTCAGATGAGTCAGGCCGAGCTGGAGTCTCTTCCCGCTGAGCTCCGCGAGCGCTATCCCGATGTGGTCAACGATTTGCGAACCGGCTTGATCGACGAAGTTCCTGGTGCCGTGCTTGATCAGCTGCCCCCGTCGGTGGTTGACCGGATCCCCGAATCGTTGTTGGCAAGCGGCGTCAACATGACGTTTGTGGTCATCGTGGGGGTGATTGGCGCTCTGGCATTGGCCGGGTTCATGTATGGCGTCACCAAGGCAGCAGTCAAGGCGGCGGTGTTCTTCTTGGTTGTCGCAGCGATTGCGGGCGCTGTGCTCTACGCCCAGATCTAGGACCCCCGACGCCCGAACAAGCCGGTGTGTCGCGAACCTTAGTTGTGTCCCACGTCACGTAGACAACATCGATGTAATTCGTTAGCGTTGCTTGCAAGTCCAGAGCACCTCGCCCATTCCCCCAATCGGGCCTGGTTGCTGTAACGCCCCGCCATCCCCCCGGCGGGGCGTCGGACGTTTTCGACCAGGTGCGCGAGTTGCTTGTCGGGGGCAGGCAGTCGGCGCCCGGCATGGGGGGATCTTCCCTAGCCGCCTGCCGATACATCTCTGCGGTCCGCCGCTACTGTTGCACCGTGCTGACCTTCTTCTCGAGGGTGATCCGACTCTTTCTCGTGGTCACGTTGCTTGGGGTTACCCTCGTTGCTGCTGGGGCAGCCGTTGCTCCTCAGATTGGCGACCTCAAAGGCGCGGTGAGCGGTGAGGCCGGGTTCGAAATCTCGCTGGCGGCGCTCGACACCCGCAGCGAACTCTACGACAAAGACGGCAATCTGATTCACCGTTTCAGCACCGATGGATCGAACCGCGAGCTGCTCACGCTCGATCAGATGCCCGAACAGCTGATTACATCGGTTACCACGATCGAAGACGAAGAGTTCTACAACCATCCCGGTGTCAACCTGCGAGCGACGTTCCGAGCACTTGTCGAGAACGTCGGTGCTGGTGGCATCTCGCAGGGTGGCTCAACGATCTCGCAGCAACTGGTCAAGTTGTTGGTATTGCAAGATGACGAAGCGTCCGTTGAGCGCAAAATTCGCGAAGCGGTTGTGTCGTGGCGGATGGAACAAGAGCTGACGAAGGACGAGATCCTTGAGGCGTACCTGAACTCGGTGTACTTCGGCTCGGGTGCCTACGGCGTGCAAGCAGCGGCCGAGGTCTACTTCGCCAAAGATGCCCGCGACCTCGATTGGCCCGAAACCGCGATGCTGGCGGCGCTCATCTCTAGCCCGGCCGACTTCGATCCGTTTCTCAACCCGGTCGACGCCCGACGCCAACGCCAGATTGTGTTCAATCGCCTGGTCGAGGTCGGTGCGATCGATCAAGAAGAGGCGCGCTTCTACAACCGGGTGCCGCTGCCCACTAAACAGAATGCGCTTACCGACATTCCTCCCGAGGACTACTACGTCGCTGAAGTGCGACGCCGGTTCCTCGATGGTGACTTGATCGCCAACCAGTCGACATCGCTGATCGAAGCAGTCGGAGAAACGAACGAAGAGCGAGTCGACTCGCTGTTTCGTGGCGGGTTACAAATCTTTACGACCTATGACCGCGACGCGCAGAACGAAGCCGAGCGAGCTCGTGACGAGATCGTTCCACCGAACGACCAAGGTTTCACGATGGCGATTGCGTCAATCGAGCCCGGCTCGGGGGCCGTGCGTGCGTTGGTTGGTGGGCCAGAGTTTCAAGACGAGAAGTTCAACTTGGCGACCCAGGGCGACCGCCAACCGGGCTCGTCGTTCAAGACCTTCGTGCTGGTCGCAGCGCTCGAAGCCGACTTTGTGCCGAACGACACGATTTCAGGAGTCGGCCCCTGCAACTTCGACAATCCCGGTGGCGAAGAAGAGGTCTACACGGTCAACAACTTTGGCAACTCGGGCGGCAGCACTGACACGCTGTTGAACCAGGTCACTCGCTCGTCGAACTGCGCGTTTGTTCGTCTTGGTCAGGTCGTCGGAATTCCCAACGTCATCGAGACCGCGATCAAGCTCGGCGTCGATCTCGACCCGGTCGCCGACAACAACAAGTCATTGCCGCTCGGCGCTACCGAAGTGCGGCCGCTCGAAGTAGCGAGCGCGTATGCCACGATCGCAAATGGGGGCATACGCCACGAGCCGTATTACATCGAACGCATCGAAGATTCGCTCGGCAACGTGCTGTACGAGCATGTCGCCGAGGGCGACCGAGTGCTGCGGGCCGATGTCGCATGCATGACGACCCAAGTGCTCGAGCAGAACGTGATTCGCGGCACCGGCCGTGCCGCCCAGATCGAAGACCAGCCCGCTGGCGGCAAGACCGGCACTACCGAAGAATTCAGCGATGCATGGTTCGTCGGGTTTACGCCGCAACTCGCGACCGCCGTCTGGATGGGCAATCCGGTTGGCCGGGTCAAGATGCTTGGCGTTGGTGGCATCAACGTGACCGGTGGCTCATTCCCGGCGCGGGCGTGGGGTCAGTTCATGACCGCCTATCACGATGAGCTTGAGCGAGCCGACTTCCCCGAGTGTCCTGAGACGCGTGCTGGCCGGTTCATCCGCGAAGACGGTGAACTCACGTCGACGAACCGATGTGCGGCCTTTCCGGGCTATTCCCCGACCGACACCAACGGCGACGGTTCTGCCGACCAGTGCATCTTGAACCCGGGCGGCTTCGGGTACGTTCGCTGCGGTTCATTTGAATCAAATGGTGGCGCAATTATTGATCGGTATTGTCAGCCGTCGTCCTCTCGTGGTGCGGGTGCCCCTGCTGGCGTTCGGTGCAATGAGGGAGCTCGTCCGGTCGATCTCAACGGCGACAACATCGCTGACACCTGCGTGCCAGTGCAGAACCAAGCTCAGCAGCAGCAACAACAACAGCAAGCGCAGCAGTCGGCCCTGTGTGATGCTGGTTATCAACCGCTCGACACCACTGGCGACGGTCGACCCAATGTCTGCCAGTTCACGGGTGTGCCAACACCGCCGCCTCAGAGTGCCAACAATCCGTGTCCAGCCGGGTTTCCGTACGGCCGCGACACCAACAGCGACGGCGCGATCGACACCTGCTACTCCGAGCCCTAGGCCGCGACTTATGGGCCTGAAATTATCTTGGCATGGCGGCCGGGCCCGCCAGCGGCCACACTGTCACGCATGACGCTCGCTCAACTGCTGGTCGTGCAGACCCACGACTCGGCCATCGACCGGCTCACCCACCAACGCACCGTGTTGCCAGAGATCAAGGCGCTCGAAGATTGCGACGTCGAGCAGACCCACCTCGAGACGGCCCGTGCCGAGATCTCCCAACGTCGCCACGAGCTTGAACGCGAGCAGAAGCGATTCGAAGACGAAGTCGCCCTGTTCCAAGATCGACGCAATGTCGAAAACGAACGGTTGTACTCGGGCGCAGTAACGGCGATCAAGGATCTGCAGGCGCTTCAGTCTGAGCTCGAGGTTCTCGCAAAGCGCCAGTCGACCATCGAAGAGCAGGTCCTCGAGGTTATGGAACGTGCCGAACCCGTCGATGCCGAACTCGCGGACGTCGACGCAAAGATCGCAGCGGTCGCCGAGCGTCGCACTAAGGCCACTGCGTCGCTGGCCGAATCCCAAGCAGCGATCGACGCCGAAATCGAATCCGAAATGCAAGCGCGGGTCACAGCGGCCGCGCCAATCGATGCCGCGCTGTTGCAGCAGTACGAGCAGACTCGCCATGACTGTGGCGGTGTCGGTATTGCCAAGCTGACGGCCAAGACCTGTGAGGGTTGTCATCTGCAACTGGCCGCTGTTGCCTATGACCGCATTCGCAAGGAGCCAGCTGACTCAATGATTCACTGCCCCGAGTGCGAGCGCATCCTGGTTCGCGACTAGTCGCCCTGGTGGTTCTCTGGTTTCTTGCGCTGTCCTTCCTGATCGTGCTTGTCGTGTTCGACTCGCCTCAGGTCGACTATCGGCTGGTTATGGTCGGTTCAGTTCTGCCGTGGCTCGACTTTGTGTGGGGTGACCCATGGCCGCTGCATTCGGTGTTGTTTGCTGTGGCGTTGATGGTGCTGGTCATGGTGGCTGGGTGGGGTCGTCGACTACTGCAGCGCCGCTGGATTGGCCTGGCGATCGGCGTGTTCATGCATCTCGTGCTGTCCGGTACGTGGCGTAGCCAGAAGTTGTTCTGGTGGCCCGTGTTCGGCTCGGGTGCCGAGGGCGAGAGCCCGGCTGTGCCCGGCCTAACGCTGGCGTTGGCGCTCGAAGCGGTCGGACTCATCGCGGTTTGGGTGCTCTGGCAGCGTGTGGGGTTTGCCGATGCTCGGCGTCGCAAGCTGTTCATCACGACCGGTCACATCGATCGTCGGGTCATGTCCGCACGTTGAGCCGTACCCGTGTGATCGAGACTGACGCGTAGAGTGCATAGCCAATGCTGATCATGCTGCGCCATGGGCGAACCGAGGCCAATGCCGCTGGTCTACTCCAGGGAAGAATCGACCCTGACCTTGACGATCTCGGCAAACAACAAGCCCGGGCTGCTGCTGAGTGGATCGGTCCCGTTGACCGAGTTATTGCGAGCCCGCTTCGGCGCGCGCAGCAGACGGCTACAGCGTTTGGGCAGCCTGTCGAAACTAACGAGCAGTTCATCGAACTGAACTACGGCGAGTGGGAGGGCACGCCGGTACGCGATGTGGCGCCGGCAACGTGGCAGCAGTGGCGCGACGATCTCGACTTCCGGCCGCCAGGTGGTGAGACCCTAAACGAGTTGGGCGCCCGAGTTCGTGGTGGTCTTGATGCTCTGATGCACGCTGCCGTCGACCAAGACGTTGTTGTCGTCAGTCACGTGTCACCGATCAAGGCCAGTATTGCGTGGGCCCTCGGCGTCGACGATCAGGTCACCTGGAACATGTTCTTGGGTCAAGCGTCGATCTGTCGAATCGCAGTGACCCTCGACGCAGCTCGGCTGATCGAGTTCAACGTCACGGCGCACATGCGTGATCTGGCGAGTTAACCGCGAGAACTCAGCCCGTTTGGGGGCGAGTCTGCTCGAGGTCGCGTTCGAGTCGAGTGATTCGGGCCGTTAGCTCGGCCTCTCGCTTAGCAGAATCGCGTGCTCGGGCGTCTGCGGCCGCGTGTGCGTCGCGGACCCGGCGCTCGGCCTGTTCGCGTTGTTTGACCACCATTGCTTCGAGGTCAGCGAGTTGGGAGCTGCGTTCTTCAAGCGTGCGATCGACGGCCTGATGCGCTTCTGCCGTGCGCTTGACGACATCTCGGCGTAGCGCTGCGTTTCGCTGAGTTTCGGCACGCAGTTCGTTGCGGGCCAAGGTCAGTTCGTCGCGCACCGTTTGAAGATTTTCGGCGTACTGCTGCTCGTTGCTGCGTGCATTGCGCTGAGCCATCGAAAGCTCTTGGCGCAAACGCTGTTCAGATTCGCGCGTCTGTTGCAGCTCGCTTGTCAGGCTACGAACTGATTCGCGTAGCTGGGCGAGCGTCTCACGAGTGCCGCTCTTGGTCTGTGCGAGCGTTCGTGCATGTTCGGTACGCAGATCAGCCATCTGGGCTTCGTGACGTTTGCCTGCCTTGTGCAACTCGTCTGTGCGGCGTTCGCGTTCTTTCTGCAGGAGGGATTCGTGAAGGCCGTGCTGGCGTTCGAGCTCAGCCTGATGGGCGGTTCGTAGCTCGCCAAGTTCGCGGTCAAGCTCGGAGCGACTGCTGGCAAGCGTCGATCGATTCGCCTGTTCGGAGGCTTCGGCGGTGCGGTTAAATTCTCGACGCGCATTGTCGAGTGCTCGATCGGCGATCTGGCGTTCTTTAGTTATCTCGCGTACGTGCGAGATTCGGGCGTTGTCGAGATGCTCGCGCAGTGAATCAATCTCTTGCTCAAGCGCCCCAACCTGGGCCTCAAGGTCGCCGACTCGGTGATCGCCGCGGGGCTTGCTCGGGCCAGGGTTCGCGACCGCGGGGCGAGATTCGGGCGTGTTCGATGCCGAAGCTACCGGTTCAAGCACTGAGGATTCGGTGAGATTGATGTCGCCAGCGACGTTAGTGGTGAGCGCCGGCCCGCCGAGATGGCTTGGGTTGGCGGGTTCGTTACTATCGCTGGTTTCACTGGCGACGTACGTTTCACCAGTGACGTAGGTGTCGTGACCGAGGGCGTCGACAGCTTCGGCGGCCTGACTAACCTGAGCATCGAGCTCGAGCTGAGTGGGGGCCCACGCATTCGTGGTCACCGGCGGAGCATCGACCATGCTGTTCGAGGCTGCGCTGAATGCCGCGGCGCGACGAGTCGGCGCAGCCGGAGCCGGTGTCGAAGTTTGATCTTGGTTAGCCATTTCCTGACCTTGGTGCGATTCGGGGATGCTGGGGGTGGGGGTGTTTTGGTAGTCGCCGTAGTCGTGGGGGAGATCTTTCGCGTGAGCGGGCCGAAGCGGGGCCTGCTGCACATCAGCTACCAGCACAGCAGGCAGCGGTGTGGCGGGCAGCGGCGGAGCGGGCAGGGGCGGAGCGGGCAGGGGCGACAGAGGTGCGGGTGGTGCCGGGGGAACCAGTGGCGCCGGAGGTGGGGGTGGTGCCGGGGGCTCGAAGGCCGCCACGGCAGGCTCAGCCTGTAAGACCCTGCTCGGCTCCCAACGTTGTGCGAGTGCCTCCGGGGAGTAATCCTGCGCTGAGGGATCGGGGTCATCGATGGCTGCGGGAGCGGGGCTGGGTGCGTACCGGCTGCCATCATCAGGAGTGGGTACTACGTCGACGTCGCGCAGCGCGGCAGCGGCGGCTGCGAGTTCGGGTGACGGTGTTCGAGGGGGCCGAATGGGTGCCGCCGCATCAGTTTGGGCAGTTCGGGTCGGAGCGAGACGGCCAAGAGCTCGCATCCAACCGAGTGCAACGCCGACGAGAGCGCCCAGTGCCGAACCGAACAAGATGTGGGCCATGCGGCTTGGGGCGACAGGATCGCGGTTCGGTTCGGCCGCCTGAGTCACGCTCACGGGTACCGACGTTTGGGCCTGGATGTAGGTCTCTGCAACAACGGTTGCAGCCCGAGCAGCGCGTTCGGGGTCATCGGCTCGAACGGTGATAGTCAGCAGGTCCGCAACCTCATTGGGCTCGACGTCGATGTCGGCGTCGTAGCCGAGCACCCTGTATGCGGGGCCGCGCACCTGGTCAGACAACACCAGGTTTGCTTCGTCGACCATTGTGCCGATGGGATTATTGACGTTGAGAATGGCTTGGGACTCATAGGTCGGAGTGCGCAAGCTGAACAGAATCAGACCGACGGCGAGTCCGATTAGAGCGCAGAGAGCGACGTTCCATCGCGACGCCAACAGCCCGGCTGATGCGCCGCCTTGGACAGTATCTCCGCTCACAAATGAGACATTAGTGCGCTAGTCGACGCTAGTGGAGGAGTCCGGGTTGCGAAGCGCCGCGCGCAGTTGCCCAATCGTCGCTTCGAGATGGGCCTCGCGTTCGGCTGCAGCTCGTTCGATCGCTCGCGCGTCAGCCAAGGTTGCTGCGACCACGGCATCTCGCTCGTCTGCCCACGAGGATCGCAGAGCCGCGATCTCTTGGTCGGTGGTCTGGGCCCGCGATGCGACTTGCGCCGATTCGCGCAACAGGTTGGCGACGCGTTCGCTGCTGCGCTGGCGTTCACTATTGAGGCGTTGCTCAGAGCGGGTGAGGCGGTCCTGAAGCTCTTCTACCTGCCGAATGAGACGACTGGTGGCGTCACGTTCGCGGGTCTCAACGCGCGAGAGTGTCGCCTGGGCTTCGGCCAGTTGCTGCTCGCGAGCCTGTCTCTCGGTCTGTAGCTCGTGATTCTCGACCGTCAGACGCTCACTGCGCTTGGTCGCTTCGTCGAGCTTGGTTTGAAGCGCCGCCAGCTGCGTTTGGTGGGCTTCGCTAACGTCGCTTTCGAACCGGTCGGCCGCAGCCTGGCTCGAGATCTGCGAGGCCGATCGCAACGTCGTGATTCGCTCTTGATACTGCGCATGTTCACTGGCTCGCTGGCGCCGGTGCTCTTCGATGAGTGCAGAGCGCCGGGCTTCGGCATCGCTGCGCTGGGCATCGAGCAGTTGGCGGTTGACCAGCTCTAGCTGATCACGCTCGTGGCGATGGGTGCGAATCAATTCTTCGACTCGATTGTCCGCGGCAATTTGCGCCGCGGTGATTGCCGTGGTTCGAGCGACGCGTTCGCGTTCGAGGTCGGCCTGATACCGGCGTATCTCTGACTGTAGGAACTCGACCTGTTCGCCAACATCGCCCTCTCTGGCGACACGCCAGCTGGGTTCAGGTGACGGGCCGAGCTCCAAGACCGGGACCTGGGTCGGGTAATAATCGTCGGGCTGGGCAAGGTTGTTGAGAGCGTCAGGGCTGTTGGCGTCAGGGCTGTTGGCAGAGTCAACGTCTAGCGTCTGATCAACGGGTTCGTCGTCGACGAGCGGTTCGAAGCCGTCACCGTCGGTGCGACGCAACACCTTGATCAAAGGGTCGTCGTCGCTGTTGGGGTCAGGCACCGGATGATCGGGTGACGCGGTCTGGAGCTTGGAGAGCGCGACAGGATCGACCCAAACGTTCGCGGCCTGCGAAAACGACGCTGGAAACCGAGGCGGTGCAAGGTCGCGGTCTTCGGGAGCACCGTGATCGAACGCGCCGTCGTCGAAGTGGTGCTCAGCGGTTTGTTGTCGTCGCGGTGGAACCGGTTGTGGCGCAGCGGGTGTCTCGTCTGCGGTTGATGGCGAGTCGTCGGACCCCTCTTTTCGAACCGGGCCATCGGTCCGGCGTCGAAATGGTCTACGTCGAGTCATGGGCACGGTCGCCGGTCGCAAAGCCGCGACGGCGCTGCGAAACGGCTTTCGACGAGTAAGTGGTGGTCAGCAAACATGATTAGTACCGCCACCCACAGTACCTTTGCGACCGTTCGTCATTGAGTGATCGTTGCGCCAGGCCGCGAGCTAGTTGGCAAAAGGCTCATCAAACTAGGTTGGTAGCTGCAACGCAGAACCCGAGGGACACCTATGACACAGACGATCGAAACCGGAACCGAGTTCATGTTGGGCCGGGTCCAAGACCGGGTCGCGGTCCTCACGTTTAACCGACCCGAACGGCGCAACGCGTTGTCGTCAGAAATGTATGACGGCATCGCCCGCGCTCTCGATGTCGTGCGAGCTGACGATGACATTCGCGTCATCATGATCACCGGAGCGGGCGGAGCATTCTGCGCCGGTGGCGATGTCAAAGCAATGAACGAGTCACACGTGAGTGGCAAAGGCGCACGCGTCGAGATGTCGTCAGATGATCGTGTTGCTGATCTCCAACGCCGCCAACGCATGGTGTCGCTGGCCTTGCACGAGTTCCCGAAACCCGTCGTTGCCGCGATCGATGGCGCCGCGGCCGGCGCCGGTATGTCGATTGCGATGGCGGCTGATCTTCGAGTCGCTTCACCCAAGGCCCTCATCGTCACTGCGTTCGCGAACGTGGGCGCGTCAGGCGACTTTGGTGGGTCATGGTTTTTGAATCGGCTACTCGGCGAATCTAAAGCCAAAGAGCTGTACTTCCGCTCGCCACGCGTGAGCGCTGATGAAGCGCTTGAGCTCGGGTTGGTCAACGTGGTGCTCGACGCCGACGACTTCGAACAGGCGGCCTTGATGTGGTGTGCTGAACTCGCGGGTCAGGCGCCCCTCGCCGTGGCTCGCATGAAAGAGAACCTCAATCGAGCGAGCGATGTCGACCTGGCCACAGCGCTCGACGCCGAGGCCGAGAACATGGTGTTGACGATGGCGACGGCCGATCACCGCGAAGCCGCCGCGGCGTTCGTCGAAAAGCGCACGCCGGTCTTTACTGGCGAGTAGCTCGCAGCGAGCTCACGACGGGCCGCACTAGTTCACCACAAAGGGCACTCGCAGCTGTTGGCCTGCGAAGATCAGATCGGGGTCAGGCACGACGTGTTGATTGGCGGCGTGGAGCACCGGCCAAAGATCGGCATCGCCGAGGTGATCGGCGGCGAGCGATGACAGGGTGTCACCCGCCGCCACGGTTACCGGCACCCAACCTTCGTAGCCCTCGACGAGCAACGGCCCCCAGAGTATGGGGATCGTCGTCGACACGAAGTCGGCGGGATCGCCGCTTGGCCCGGCATGAGACAGTGTCAAAAACAACCGGGGCAGCTTCATTGCCGAGTTGTCGATATTGGCTGCCGCAACGGTGCCGCTGAATTGCCCGATGCCGAACGCTTGGCCGTTGAACACCCCGCGCAACTCATCATGGCCCTCTTGCAGGCTCCACCCGATCGCTCCTTCGAACGTGCCGTTCTGGCCTGCAACGATCAGGTCACGTGGGCCAACGAGGTCCCAGGGTTGGGGGGTCTGAATCTCGATATAGGGAAGCATGTGTTCCGCCTTTCATCCGCTGCCGCGATGATGTCGTTCGTCATCGTTCGAGTCTGTGAGGCGCCATACGCTCTGACCGGGACACTGGTCACACCCTCGCTAGGAGTCTGGCCGAACCCCTCGCAGCGGTACCTCGTCGCTGCACCGTGACCAGAGCACCTGCAACGGTTCTTCGGCGCGATCGGCCCCGATCACACCGATGAGCGCGTCGACAGCCCCTTGCGTTTCGACCTCGATGCGCACGCTGATGCAGCGCTGCTGACCTTGCCGGAAGAGTGTGTAACCGTCGCCATTCCAGCCGCTGGCGAGATCGAGAGCGGCGTCGTCGTCGAGGTGCTGTTCGAGTACTTGTGCAAGCAAGAACGCGCCGAGCGTTCCGGCACCGACGATCTCGGCTTCGGGTGGGGCTGGCGGTGCAGCGACGGACTTGGCGAGATCGCCTGCGAGGTACGACTCGACATCGAGGATGTGCTCACTCGTCGATGGTGGATTGCTGAATGCTTGCACGATGGCGTCTTCGCCGCCGTGGTCGAAGAGGTCGCGTGCGAACTGCTGGCCCTCTTCATAGGGAAACTCGAAGAGATCGCGAACCGCAGCGGGCAGGTCAGGATGGTCGGGATTGGTAAACACGGGAGACGGCAATTCGAAGTCGGGGTAGGTCGATGCGAGCACTTCGTTCGCGTAGTCAAAGGCGACTCTGTGAGCGTTGCCCTCGACCAACACGACAGACATGGGAACGAACTCGAGCGCTTCGAGGCTGGCGAGCCCGCCACCTGGGTCATCGGCGGCATGGGTGAGCTCATGCACGAGCAACATCTCGTTAAAGGCCGCGCTTCCGGTATCGCGGACGATGATGGGGCAACACGATCCGCGCACATCTTCACGGCGCACCTCATCGGCCGCCAACCGATTGGCGTCAGGTGCGATGAGCCCGAGGGCGATGAGCAGTTCCCACGTGTCGCCGGGCACGAAGCGCCCCTCGGGCACCAGTTTGAGAAGCGCCTCGCGGCTGATGCCGGTCACGGTGGGTACTTCGTTTACCGGGCGTTCGAGCTTGGCCTCGATAAAGGCGATGTACGCGGTGAGATCCTCTGGGGCAATGCGCTCGCCCGAGACGATCTCAGCGACCGAGTCGGGTGTGCTCGCGAAGTCGCCCCGCACCGAGGCTGCTGCCGGCGCCGGGGCGATGGTTGGCACGGGGGTAGTGGTCGCCAGCGCGGTAGGACTCGGTGACGGCGCCGCAGTGACGGTCGGCTGAACCGGCTCGAGGACACCCGTACTCGTCTCGGTCGGCTGAGCACAGCTGACCACGAGCACTGCGCCGGCAACAATGATCGCTGCCAACTGGCAGCGACCGAGCCCAGATCGGAGGTTCTTCACGCCTCCAGCATGGCGCGTCTCGGTCACGCAGCGGTGGCGGGCAATAGCGACTGTCAGGTCGGGCCTCGGACTCGTGCCGCCAGTGGCGGCCGCAATCAAGCCGACTCGCGAGTCAGTCGAATTTATTGATGCGCAGCACGTTGCCAGCGGGATCCGAAAGCACCGACTGGTAGGCGCCGTAGTACGTCTCGTAGATGTCATGGAGCAGCGTTGCGCCGAGCTCGAGCGCCTTCTGGGTTCGTTGTTCGACTTCGGTCCGTGAGCCGACCTCGAACGTCAGATACTGCGTGGTGCCCTTGGCATCAGCCCAGTCGGTGATGCCCAACATCTCGTAGGCGACCGGGGCGGAAAAACCGATGGTCACCCCATCGGCGTCGAGCCCACGGAAGATGTCAGATCGCAAGTCCATGACTTCTTCGAGGTCGAAAACCTCGGCGTAGAAGTTCGACAGACCGACGATGTCTTCGCACAGATAGCTGGCGATTGAAACTGATACGCCCGTCACGCTTCGGCCCCCATGCCGGTCTGCTTTGTGAACTTGTCGTAGAGGTGCTGACCTGATGTCACGGGTGCGTATTTTGCGGTCTCGCCGGGTGCGAGCACCGTTGGCAAACATTCGACCATGGCGTCGTAGTTGGGCTGGTGGAAGAACACCAATGAGATGCGTTGCGAGTCACCACCGCGGTCACGAGGCGGGTTGATGACGCGGTGCATGGTCGAGACCCACAGGTCGTTGGTCCATTCGGCCATGAGATCGCCAATGTTGACCACGAACGCACCCGGCACGACGGGCACGTTGGTCCACTCGCCATTCTTGGCGAGCACCTGCAGACCACCGGGGCGATCTTCTTGGCGCAGCAAGGTGAGACTGCCGTAGTCCGAGTGGGCGCCAGCGCGAAGCTGGCCGGGCAACGGCTCGTGGGGCTGGTCGGGGTAGTTGAGTGCTCGCAGCATCGAGATGTGCCGGTCGATCTTGTCCTCGAAATAGTCGATGGGCAGATCGAGGGCAACTGCGAACATCCGCATCAGCTGGCGAGCGGCTTCGCTCATGGTCTCGAAGTACGCAGTCCACTCTTGCTCCATGCCCGCCGGGCTGGTCGGCCAGACGTTCGGGGCGAAGTGCGGACCGGCTTCGTCGTTGGTGAAGTACGTGTCGTTGCGATCAACATTGGGCGGGCCCATGTCCATCTTTTCTTTGAGGTCGCCGGGTGATTCCTCGCCAAGCGAATACGACAGGCCTTCGGCGCCAACGGTTGTCCAACCGCGTACCTGATCAGGTGCAGGTTGGGCCGCGGTGGCCTTGATCTCATCGGGTTGATCGAAGAACTCGCGGGCCAGGTCATAGACGCGCTCGATGTGGTCTTCGGGCACGCCGTGACCAACGATCTGAAAGAAGCCTCGGTCTCTGCACGCAGCGCCGATCTCGTCGGCTACCTGCGCGATGCCCTCGGGGGTGCCAGCAAGAAACGGCGAGACGTCGATTACGGGAATATCGGTCGACATCAGATGTTCTGCACCTTGTCCTTGAAGTCGAAGAACATGTACGGATTGTCTTCGACGACCTGGTCAACGTTGTCGGCGGTCACGATCAGTTGGTCGATTGGGGTGCCGAACACCGGGGTGCCGCCGGTGAGGGCTTCGACGACGGCCTGGGTTGCGATAAGGCCGGTCTGAGCCGACGAGTAGTAGCGCGTGCCCTGCAGGTACGGGGTTCCAATCCATGAGATCATCTCTTCGTCAGCGTCGCTGGTGAGGTGCACGACGTCGGTCACGCCTTCGTCTTCCATCCACTGGCAGATGCCGTTGCTCATGGCCGCGGCATAGTCAACGACTGCGACCAGATCGGGGTGGGCCTGGAACGCGGTCTGCACGACGTCGACGGCACCAACTCGGTCAAAGAAGCCCTGCTCGCGCACAACGACTTCTAGGCCCGAGCCTGCGGTTACTTCGTCGAAACCCTCATCGATGCGTTCAGAGAAGCCCTGACCGACCACACCTTGCACGATGCAGACCTTGCCGCCACCGGGCAGCAGTTCCTTGAGGTGGTTGCCGAGGAGTCGGCCGCCCTCGACCGAGTCGAGCTGGGCAACGCCGGTGAAGAACTGATCTGCGTCGCTGGGGCCCGGCCAGATGCAGTTGCCGACCGGCACACCGGCAGCGACCGCGGCCTCGGCGCCTGCGCCAGCGGACTCGGCGGTGTTGGGCTGAATCACGATGCCAACCGCGCCCTGGGCCAGGAAGTTCTCGATGTTCGCGAGTTCTTCACCTGGGTCGTAGTTGCCTTGGATGACCTGTAGCTCGAAGTCGGTGCCATCGAGAGCCTGATAGGCGCCAGTAGTTACGCCGCGGGTGTAGTCGTTGAGACCGTTGAGGGTCAGACCGATGAGGCCCGACGTGATCACATCGCCACCAGCGACGCCGCCCGAGGATGCTTCGGGGCCGTCGTCGCTGCCGCCACACGCAGCGAGCAAGCTGGCACCGACGGCGATGCCGGCGCCGGTCATGCCGAGACGCTGCACAAACTGTCGGCGAGATAGATCGTTGTAATTGGTCATGGTTCGAACCTCCGGTTCGGGCTATTGCTTCTGACTGGATTTGTGATCGAGAGGGCGACGAAACAGGTTGGTCAGCCCCGAGAACGGTCGGTCCTTGTTGTCGCTCAATGCAGTCATGACAACCGCAAAGATGAGTACCCCGCCAAAGACGAGGTCTTCGTAGGACGCGTCGACATCAAGAAACGTTAGTGCTGCTCCGACGACGCCGAGAAGTACGACGCCGAGGAAGGTGCCGAGTGACGAGCCACGGCCACCGGCGAGGGTCGCGCCGCCAAGCACCACCGCGGCGATTGCCTTGAGTTCGAGACCGCCACCGGCTCGAGGATCGCCGGCCCCGATGCGGGCCGCGAGAATCAACGCCGCGAGCGCTACCAGGGTGCTGTTGGCCACGAACGCCAAGATCTTGGTTCGGTCCGTCGGCAGCCCGGCGAGATACGAGGCCTCTTCGGAGGAGCCCACCGCGAACAGCTGTCGACCAAACCGGGTGTAGCGCATGACCCCGGCCGAGACGAGCGCCACCAGAATGAACAACAAGATGGGTGTTCGTAGCCCGAAAAGCGCCTCGGTCTTGAGCCAGCCGAGCTGACCGCGAGCGGGCACGGGAACATCGCCAGCGCGAACCAGCGCCAAAGATTGCAACACTGACAGGCCACCGAGCGTCAAGATGAACGGCGGCACTCGCAGCTTGGTCACGATGAGGCCCCAGACGAGTCCGACCAGGGCGCCAGCTACCAAACAGACGATGAACATCGTTGCCTCGGAGTTTCCGTCGCGCAGCATCGTGGCCCCGAGCACCCCAATGAACGATGCAAGGCTTCCGACCGAGAGGTCGAGCTGGCCGGCTGCGATCAGGTAGGTCTGGCCGATTGCCACGATGCCGAGCACGCTTGACTGCAGCATGACGTTTTCGGCGTTGCGCCAGCTCAAGAACGCGTCGTTCTGGGTGCCGGTGTAGAGCGAAAGCACGACGATCGCGAGGAGCAACGGGATCAGGAACCGCCCCGAATCGCCGAGGCGAAAATTGCTCTTCCAGCCTGGACTGGTTGTGCCGAGGGGCAGCTCGCCAGCCACGTCGTTGGTACTCATGCTGCTGCCTCGACCTCGATTAGGTGGTGCTCGGTTGCCTCTGAGCCCGAGAGCTCAGCGACAATTTGACCGTCTCGCAACACGACGACGCGGTCAGCGAGCTGGCCGACCTCTTGGAAGTCGGTGGTACATACGAGCACCGCTGCACCATCGGCAGCAAGTTGGCGAACCTGTTCATAGATTTCGAACTTCGACGAGATGTCGATGCCGGCGGTTGGCTCGTCGATCACGATGACATCGCGAGGTTCATCAAGCCATCGGCCCACCATGACCTTCTGCTGGTTGCCGCCCGACAACGTTCGAACCTTGACGTCAATGTTTGCGGCTTTGACACCGCCGAGTTTGGCCAGCCGAGCCGCCAGTGCACGTGTCTTTCGCGGATCGATGACGGGCGAGCCCCGGCGTCCGAGGGCACCTAGCGTGATGTTCGTAAGCACCGATTCGTCGAGCAACAGTCCACGCCGTTTGCGATCGGCCGGCAGCAGCGCAACACGTTCTGCAGTTGCTCGGCGGCCCTTGATGACACCAGCGCCCGCCATCGTGACATCGCCCTGCGTCGCAGCGGTTGCGCCAGTGACTACCGCGGCCAGTTCTGAAGTGCCGCTGCCGAGTCCACCAGTAACGACCAGTACCTCGCCGGCGCGAATTTCGAGATCGACGTCTTGCAGCGACCCGGGCAGTGAAACTCGGTCGAGGGCGATCACGGTCTTACCTTCGACGGGATGACGATCGGCCTTGGCCTGCTCAACGCGGCGGCCGAACATCATCTCGGTCAAGGTCGCGGTGCTAAGGCCATCGATCGGAACCGAATCGACGACGGCCCCGTCTCGCAGCACGGTGACGCTGTCGGCCAGCTCAAAGATCTCGTCGAGGTGATGCGAGATGTACAGCACGGCAACCCCCGACGCTCGCAAGGCCCGCACGACCTCGAACAGGCGGGCGACCTCGGAACGATGCAAAGCCGCGGTCGGTTCGTCCATGACCACCAGTCGAGCGTCATCAGACAGGGCTCGGGCGACCTCGATCAGTTGTAGTTGGGCCACCGACAGACCACGAACCGGGCGGTCAGGGTCTAACTCGATGCCGAGGCGGTCGAGCCGTTCGGCGGCGATGCGCCGCATCGTGCGCCAGTCGATCAGCCCTCGCCTGCGGGGGAGATCATCGAGCAACACGTTTTCGGCGACCGACAGGTCGGGCACGACTTGTCGTTCTTGGTAGATGCACCGCATGCCGCGGGCCCACATGCCTGCACGATCGACTGTGGCGACCTGTTGGCCTTCCATGATCACGCGACCCTCGTCGGGCTGCTGCGCCCCAGTCGCGATCTTGATGAGCGTTGACTTGCCAGCGCCGTTCTCGCCGACGAGCGCATGTACCTCGGCGGCCTGCACGGCCATCGAGACGTCTCGAAGCGCTCGAACGCCCGGGAACGACTTCGAGATGTTGAGCATCTCGAGCGCTGGGGCAGGGGTCGCGCCATCGGCCTTGTTCTGTGTGCTCATCGCTGATTCATCTCGGCCTCGCGTCGCGAGTGCAAGTACCGCCCGTTCATGTTGCTTGTCTATCACTTGACGTGTTTCGAGAACGTTTCCTCGGTGTGAAGCCTGACCGGCGTTTGAGCTGGCGGGCCCGAGTAGGACAAGCTGACCCAGGTCAACGCCGAGGAGGCAGTCCGTGACGGACCCAATGAAGGTTGCACTGCACGCAAGTCCATGGAGTCGAGGTGACCTGCTCAGGGCCGCTGGTTTCGAGGTTGTCGAGGCGGCGGTCGCGACCGAAGACGAGTCAATCGATCTGCTTCGTGACGCGGATGGAGCAACGATCAACACCCGGCCATTGACCAACCGGCGGGTGCTCGAAGCGTGCCCCAAGCTCAAGGTCGTGAGCCGCATGGGCGTGGGTGTCGACTCGATCGACCTGGCTGCTGCGACCGAGCTGGGGATCTTGGCGTGCAACGTGCCGGGGGTGAACACCGCCGAAGTTGCCGACCACGCAATGGCGATGTTGCTGAGTCTTACTCGGCGGCTGCCCGACGCGATTCGCACTACCCGCGAGGGTTCCTGGAGTTCGGATCGCGAGCTGACGGTGCACTACCTCGAAACGGTGCGGCGTATCGCCGGTCACACGGTTGGCATCATCGGCTTTGGCGACATCGGTCGAGCCTTTGCAGCCCGAGTGCGCGGATTCGGCCCGGCCCGCATCGTGGCTGCCGATCCCTACGTGCACCCGACCACCGCCGAGACGTTGGGTGTCGATCTGCTTCCGCTTGAGGAACTCTTGGCTGTTGCTGACTATGTGAGCATTCACTGCTCGGCGACCACCGAGACCCGCCATCTCATCAATGCCGAGACTTTGTCGCTGATGAAGCCGACCTCGATCTTGGTGAACACCGCCCGCGGGCCGATCGTCGATGGTGCGGCCTTGGCCGACGCGCTGGCCGCTGGCACGATCGAGGCGGCCGCTCTCGACGTCACCGAGATCGAGCCGATCGCGGTCGACGACCGCTTGCTGCAATTGCCGAACTGCATCGTGACGCCGCACGTCGCCGGCTTCTCGCCGACGTTCCTCGAGCAGTGCACCACGCGCCAGGCAGAGAACGTGATCCGCGTGCTGACCGGCGAAGCCGCCCCGCATGGCCTGGCGAATCCCGAGGTGATCAAGACCATTGCCGTCATGCGAGCTAGTGGCAATGCCGGCCGCTGGCAAGGTGTGCCCGACTTCTCAACCGCACTGCCGCTGTAGCTCGGTTGGTTCGAGTCCAGATGGGCTTGCTAAGAGTGCGCTCTGGCATACTCCTGTAGGTGTGGTCCGCCATTTTTACGGCGTTGATGGTCGTCGGTGCGATGTGTGCGTACAAGGCGTGGGCCAATCGCGCGAGCATCGTTCAAGCAACTGGCCAGGGCCCAGCAGCGCCTGATCCCGCAGGGCGGGTGGGCAAAGAGCGAGTCGACATCGACATTGGTCGACATTGGAAGGCGTATCTGGTGGGCGGACTATGCGTATGCGCAATCGGTTTGGCGGGGACCGTCATTCAGTTCGCAGACACGGTGTCAAGCGCCGGCAAACCGACGACTGACGAGTTGATCGACCTCATGGTCGCTGACCCAAACAGCACGTTCGACCGAGAAGAGGCCGAGTGCTACTTCGCCGAGATGGAAGAGGCTGGCATCGACATCACTAAATTCGGTGTCCTCAGTAGTGACGAGTTTGGCCAAGCGATCACCGAGGCGGTCGTTTCGATGTCGCCCGCCGAGTTCGACCGCGTCGAAGCATGTCTCGATGACGAGAGTCGCTCCACTGCCGGGTCGAGCCTGAGTGATGCTGAGCTCGAAGAGCTGACCTTTCAGCTCCTCGTAGATGAAGGTGTTGACCAGAATGCGGCTGAGTGCTTGGTTGAGTTTCTCCAGGACCGCAACTTGCTGCGAGAAATAGTCAGCGCAGGCGAGAGCTTGACGCCTGAGTTCGATACCGCACTGCTCGAGGCCGACCAAGCCTGCGTCTGATAGTGCCGCCAACGCTAGGGGTCAGCTGAGAAACGGGCTTCGCCGGGAGCCTTCGAATCGCGGTCGACCAGCTATGCGTATACTATGCGCATGGCAAAGGTGAGCGTGTCGATTCCGGACGACGTTGTGGTTGCAGCGAAGGCTGCGGGATTGAACATCTCACGGCTGGCGACAAGTGCTTTGGCCGAGGAGCTTGATCGGCAGGCAAAGGTTGCAGAGCTCGATGCCCATTTGGAGCGTCTTGAGTCTGAGTTTGGGCCGATCAGCGCAGAGGACGCAGCCGCTGCTGCTGAATGGGCGGATCGGTTGGAAGGTTCTTCAGCCGCAGAGCCTCGCCGTAGCGCGTGAAACTTGTCCTTGACTCAGGCGGGGTTAGCGCCCTCGCTGGTCACCGTGCAAGATTGGCCGAGCTGCGACGACGAGACCTATGGCCTCCGCTTGTTCCTGCGGTGGTCCTGACCGAAGCCTTAACGGGTAATCACCGTCGTGACTTTCATGCGAACAGACTTCTCGGTATGTGCCAGGTCAAGCCCGTCGACGAGCCGCTGGCCCGCCAAGCAGCGGTGCTCCGAACCAATACGGGCACAGCAGGGACGATCAGTGCCACAGATGCAATTGTCGTCGCGCTCGCCGGAACTGTCCGAGACGCGAACGTTCTCACCAGCGATCCCGCCGATCTCAGCGCCCTCGCCGCTGAGAGTGAAGGCACGATCGCCATCACCGCGGTCTGACGCGCTCGTCGACCGCACTGCCGTTGTGATTGCTTGTATAAGGTCCGGCTAGCTCGAACCGCCAGGAGGCGAAGCCATGATGAAGGTCAGCGTTATGTATCCGAAAACCGAAGGTGCTTCCTTCGACATGGAGTACTACAAGACCAAGCACTTCGAGATTGTCGATCGCACGATGAAGCCGGCGCGTTGGGAAATCGACGCGGGCGTTGACGGTCCCTATGAGGTCGTGGCGCACCTGTACTTCGACTCGCCAGAAGCAATGCAAGCTGGCATGGCTGAGGCCGCCGAAGCCGGCGCCGATGTGCCGAACTTCACGACCATCAAGTCTGTCGTGCAGGTCGCGAACGTGATCGGTGCATAACGCTACGAAGGGGGTTCCTGCTCATAGCGAGTAACGGCACAGGAATCGAGAAGCGCTTCGGTCGCAGCGACTTTCGCTCTCAAGCGTCAACGAAGAGCTGAGGGGCTGAAGGCAGCGTCGAAGCGGGCGATCTCAGCTGGTTTGATGCCCCGGTTGTTGGCGGCGTCGCTCCATGTGGCGACGGCTGCGGCGACCTCGCTGTGGATCTGGTGTGCCTGGTCTGGCTTGAGGCGGCATGCCTCGGCAAGATGGACCAGGCCAGCAGCTTCTTCGTCGGGGGTTGTTGAGCCGGCAATGCCGGTGACACGGGCCGCAGATGGGTTGGGGTTGGGGTTGACGTCAAAGAGCGGTGCGAGTGTCCAGCCTCCGCCGGTGGCGAGGAAGCCGTGGTTTCTCAGGTGGTCGTCGGTGTTGTGGATCGCAACGCTGAAGGTGACACGACGGTAGAGTGCGTGGAGGTCTTGGTTGACGTTTGCGCCGATATCGGTGAGTGCTTGGGCTATGTCGCTGTAGTCGTGCCAGTCGCCATCGCTGGCCGCGAGCGCTGTCATCGCGCTGATGTAGGGCAGGCGGTTGCCACCTTCGGTTCGATCAAAGCGCCGAAGGAGCAGGGCGCGGTGTGAGTCGGACACGGGGACGAGTTCGCGTTCTGGGGTTGTGATTCCGGCTTTGTCTGCAAGGTCCAGAGCGACGCACTCCCACCCCATGACGTCCCAGTCGTCGTCTCGGTGCGGGAACTTTGCCACGTAGAGCTGGTCGTTCTGATCGAGAACCGAGGCCTTCGGGCGTGCCCCGCCTAAGGAGCCTGAACCAGCGTCGAGTAGCGCCTTGACTGCGTCGAGATCGTCGGTGTTGCGGGCGATTGCCTGTGATGCCTGAAGCAGGCGGGGGAGATGGATGAGCTTGGGGACTCGGTCATCAGGATCGATGAACGAGGTTTGGCCGGGCCGGGCGAATCGAAGGGCGCCCTGTCGAGTGCGGTCGCTAACCCGGATCAGGTAGTCGACCTCATTGAGGTCTCTTGCCCGACCATCACTGCTTGCTGCATGTCGTTTGTTGATGAGGTTGCGGCCCCACCGGTCCGGAGAAGAGTCTTGGAACGCGCCGGGAATGGCGTTGATGTGTTGGTTGCCCGAAACCAGTTCCAGCGCTGGGTCGATGGACAGCGACTTGGGCGTGGCGAGGTAGTCGGGTGAGTATGCGAAGACCGTTGTAACTGGTCCGCCGCGGCGCTGGGTGAACCAAGCTTGGCCGACTGGTTGGGGGATCCCGCCGAGATCGAGGTAGACGTCGAGCTGAGTGTTATCCACGGTGGCGCACGCGCTGTGGCAGATCTTGGTCAGCCCTCATTCGCCCTAAGTCGCTGTTCCACGGGTCGATTGCTTCGAGTATTTGGTCGATGACGCCGAGTGCTCGTGCCACTGAAAGGAACGCTCCGTAACCAACTGACCCGCCGTTCTCAAGCTTGCTGAGGGTGGTGCGTGAGATGCCAGCGCGATCGGCAACCTGCTGTGAAGTCAGGTCGAGCATCTTTCGCCATGCGGCCAGGTGTTGCCCCATGACCTTGGCGTTTCGAGCAGTGCGCTGATCCACTACGACCCTCTCTTACGTCTGTAATAGTAGTCACTATATGTGATAATGTTCGGAAATGCGTCCGTAATAACCTAGATACCGGTCAACGTGAGCCCACTGGTGGCTCAAGACCAATTTGTCCGGGGGTCGAACACGCAATAGATCCCATGCCCATCCGGGTGTTCTCGATCGACTGGCCAATGCGCCAGAGGTGGTTCGCAGCGGCGTAAGTGCGGAGGCTGACTACGAGGTTGATCGCCTTGCATCCATTCGCTCGCTGACCCGCTAGCCGCGCTCCGACGCGTTTGCGCACACCCATGGCGTACTGTCTTCCGCGTGGCCGCGACTGCGAATCGCCAGCTAGGTGACGGGCGATGAACTACTACCTGCTTGCCGCATTGCTTGTCGCTGTTGGGGCCACGGCCGTATACGAGCTTGACCGGCGAGTTATGGGCAAGACGCTGCGTGCCGTCGCTGACGGTCCCGCTCCGAATGAACCACAAGGAGTGGTTTGGATCGGAGTGATGCTTCACCCAGATGCTCGGGGCAATGGTTACGCCCGCCAGTTGGTTGGCGCCGCGATTGTGCTGGCGCGGGCGAAAGCAAGGCAATGGAAACCAATGTCAAGATCTGTGTGGCCACTGCGGTCGACAACGCGGCGATGCGCCATGTCATGACACAACTCGGGTACGAGCCAGAGCCCGAGACTTTCGACAGTTACGCGCCAAACGGGGATCGGCGCACAGCGCCTAGTGCTCGCGATTGTTTCCGCGGAAACATCGCGACTGGCGTCACTCAGAGGCCTATCGCGTAACACTTCCGATATCGGCGGTGTTCTGATATGCCGATGATGAATGTCGCCGAGGCCGCCGGGCAACTCGGTGTGAGTCCCCGTCGCGTTCGTCAGATGCTCGTCGATGGGGCGTTGCAGGGCCAGCGTGTCGGCCGAGCCTGGATCATTGACGCAGATCGGGTGCGTCTGGCTAGCCATCGGCGCCCTGAGGTGGGCCGTCGTTGGAGCGCCCCGTCGGCCTGGGCGGTGCTCGCCCTCGCCGATGGTGATGACCTGCCGCTTTCTGCGGTCGAGCGATCTCGCGCAAAGCAGCGGCTGGCCAAAGGCCTGCACGCCATCGAGCGTCGCCTCGACGCGAGAGCAGCTGAACGGTGGTTCTATGCCCATCCGGGTGTGCTCGATCGGCTGGCCAATGCGCCACAGATTGTTCGCAGCGGGGTGAGTGCCGTGGCTGACTACGAGGTTGATCTTGTGGTCAGTGAGGCGGTCGAGGGATACGTGCGGTCGAGTGACGTGGCCGAGTTGGTGCGCCGGTTCGGGCTCGATGTCGATGCGGGCCGTCCGAATGTTCTGATTCGAGTAGTCGACGATGCAGCCTGGCCGTTCCAGGCGGGACAGGACGTTGCAGGGCGAGCTGCGGTGGCGATGGATCTGTTCGGATCATCTGACCCTCGTTCCCGTCGTGCCGGCGCCGAGTTGATGGAGCGGCCGTGACGAGCTGGCCGGTCGTTGATCGAGAACCCGTTCGGTTGCCGACGCTTCCAGGTCATGACGATGAGTTGTGGGCGGCTCTGATCGAGCTGTCGGAGTTGCGGCCGGGGGAGTGGACGCTGATTGGTGGGCAGATGGTGTTGCTTCATGCCATGGAACACGGCGCCGCACCGCCACGAGTTTCTACAGACCTCGACGTTTTGGTGAATGCCCGTGTCACCGCAGGAGGGGTCCGTGACGTCGTTGCTGCAGCCGTGGGCGCAGCTTGTACGGGCCCTCCACCCGAAGCGTCAGCCGATTGTTTCTCGGCCCAACACCAGTGCAGAGCCATCTTGCGGAGCCGAACGACCACTTGGCCACAATCGACTCAAGCGTCGAGCGCTCGGAACTCCTGACCTAGTGATATAACTCTGCCAGCGTCCTGTCGACACGCGCCACGAACTCTGCCGCGGTTGCTAACAGGGGTTGCACTTCATCTCGATAGAAGTTCCGAGCAGCACTCGAATAGGCGAGATCAATCGTCAAGTGAGCCTGGGTTGCTTGCAGCGCCGTCGAGGAGAATGGCTGAAGTTCCCCCGTTACGTGCTGGCCTAGGACCATGTCAGCTACATATCTGTGAAGTTGAACATGACCCGGGGTCGTATCTGCAGCAACCCAAGTTGAGAACTTCTGGGCGACTGCGGTCGGAGGCGGAAGTGCTGGAAGTGCTGCAGCTGGACTTTGAAACTTACGACGAATTAGAGGCCGCACAACCCCCGGCTAGCGTTAGTCCAAGTTCCGTTCTACCCAAGATCTAGTTACTCAAGGGCCAAGAAGGCATCCCAAACCCTTGGGGATAGGTCGCCTTTGGCGCATGTCCTTCCAAGGAGTAGCTTCGGGCGTGTCCCGTGACTCATATGGAGCTGGGAGTCGCTGCAAAGCACAGCCGAACTCAATGAATGCTTAGTACTTGCAGCAAGCCGCTAGGCAGATAGCAGGCCAGCATGGCGTAGCTCTTCGATGGTTTGGTCGGGTACACCGATGACATCGAGATGGACGATCTTGTCGTTGCCCGGCGCCTCGACAATGTCGACCACGCGAGCTAGGAAGGGTTCGACTTGGTCGCCTGCGACGATGATCGCTCCGGGACGAACTCGATCTGGTTCGGCAGCTTCGCTCAGAAATGTCCACACCCAACCGGTCTCGTCGACCTGGTTCACGTCAGCGGGGAGAGTCACGTTCACGTTATTTGGTGTGCTCATGGTGACCTCCTTGTGAAATGTGGGTTCGGTTTTACTGGTCCAAATGCATCGATCAACAACTGGGCCTGCGCCTCAGTGTAGGTCATCAGATTAACGCTGTAATGGGAGATCAGTGATGCATGGAGAGTCGTCAACGCTGCTCGTATCCACGACTTGGATGACATCATCGAGTTCGTGGATAGGTCGCCGTGCGATCTCTTGGCTCACGCAGCAGCTGTGATGATCTGTTCTGCGGTGGTCGCTGCCGTTTCGATGTTGTACTTGTCGGGCCACTCGGGAACGAGTGGGGTGAGGTCGGTTCTGAATCGTTCGTCGTTCAGTTTGGCCTCAAGGTTCTTGAGGGCCTTTTTGGTGGTCCATCCGTCGGGTCGGTACGGCTGGAAGCATGCAGCGATTTCGTCACGGTCGGCTTCGCCGTGGGTGACGGCTAGCCACATGTCGAATAGGTCGCGGCCCTTGCTGCGTTGGTAGAGGGCTCGGATTTTGGTGGCGATGAGTTCTTCGAGGGTGAAGGT
>Ga0114956_1000172_pt1 | contig 40699 bp, 39 predicted proteins | sample MaitaG_FD_87304 | JGI IMG/M metagenome (GOLD analysis project Ga0114956, IMG submission 87304) | Marine algal microbial communities from Maine, USA - Maine_Asex2 metaG | ecosystem: Host-associated > Algae > Red algae > Unclassified | place: Maine, USA | collected 2015-01-05 | reverse complement strand
CGTCATAGCTCACCGCTGGCGCCTCAGTGCCAGCAGCAATAGTGCCAATCGCGCCATCGAAATCAGCCGGAGCCTGAACATCAGTCACGACAACGTCGGTGGCATCAGCGCCGCCCGTGTTACGCACCGAAATGCAGTACGTGACGGTGTCACCCTCATTGACCTCAAGCGGTGTGCCAGGACCAGCAACACCACCAGCGAAATCAGGACACGTGCCAGCAGGACCAACCACGACCGTCTTCACGATCTCAAGTTGTGGTGGGGGGATCGGGTCGATAACAGCATCGTCGGTTACCGGGTCGAGTGGGCCACCTGGGCCATTCCCCGTTACCGATGCGGTGTTGGTCGGCGGGGTCGTGCCAGTAATGACCACGTCATAGCTCACCGCTGGCGCCTCAGTGCCAGCAGCAATAGTGCCAATCGCGCCATCGAAATCAGCCGGAGCCTGAACATCAGTCACGACAACGTCGGTGGCATCAGTGCCGCCCGTGTTACGCACCGAAATGCAGTACGTGACGGTGTCACCCTCATTGACCTCAAGCGGTGTGCCAGGACCAGCAACACCACCAGCGAAATCAGGACAGGTGCCAGCAGGACCAAGTATGACCGTCTTCACGATCTCAAGCACGGGCTCAAGGGCAATCTCGATCACAGCATCGTCGGTGACCGGTGTGAGCGGGCCAAGTGGGCCATCACCGGCCGCGGTGGCGGTGTTGGTCGTCGGCGTGGCATCGGTAACGACTACGTCGTAGCTCAGCGGTGGGGTCGCTTCGACGCCAGCAGCGAGGGTGCCGATCGCGCCATCGAAGTCGGCCGGAGCTTGTGGGTCGGTCACAACAACATTGGTAGCTTCGCCCAGGCCGCTGTTTCGCACCGAAATGCAGTACGTGGCGGTGCCGCCGTCGGGAATTGCGAGCGGGTCACCTAGGCCAGTGATGCCGCCGTCGAAGTCGGGACAAGTGCCGTTGGGGCCAAGCACGACCGTCTTCACAATCTCAAGCACGGGTTCGGCTTGTGGCGGGCAATCAAAGGTAACAACCGTTGGGTCGTCGACACCGCCGTCGCCATTGTCGACACCCGGGTCGGCGTCGTCGCCCTCGTCGGACTCGTCGGTGACCTCAACACCAGCTGCAGTGCCAGAGGCCACTGCGCTATTGAGCAGCTCAAAGGTTGCTTGACAGACGTCTGGGTCGAGCGGACCAGCAGGTGCAGGGGTGTACTGCAGCACGAGCACAAACTCTTCGGTCGTCTCTGCAGAAACCGTCTCGCCCGGGAGAATGAGGTCTGAGTCGGTGTCGCCGTTGTAGTTCGGGTTGGTTGCAACATTGCCGCTCACGTTGGTGTTCGAAACGATCGTGACCGTCGAGAACTCTGCTGCAATGAGGAGGTCTTGCAACGAGACGTCGACGAGGTCGATGGCAACTGGTTCGCCACCGAGAGCCGGATCAGAAAAGGTGGCAGCCGCCGCTCGCGCCGCCGCAATGTCGGCGCTAAGGGTCGCCGTCGAGGGCAGGTTGTTGCGAACTCGAATGGTGTACTCGACATCGAAGCTCGAGCCGTTCCAAGTCGGGCCTGCGGAGACCTCTTTGGCCACACCGATTGGTGGGCAGCCACCGCCAACTGCGAAGCCGGACTGTCCGCTGCCGGGGTCACGAGTGATCGTGATGCCGTTGACGGCGCTCAGCAGATCGACCTGAGCTCGACCGTTGATCGATTCAGAATCTTCGCCGCTCACGGGATTGGAATCGTTGAATTGCGCAACGTTTTGAGTGGTTCCGGTGAAATCGAACTCATCGTCGCCACCGAACACTGCAACGGCGCCAGGGTTAGCAGGGTCGGTCCACAACGGTACGACATCGAAGCCCTCGTTTTCACGGTCGACGTCGGTAAAGACCCACTGAGTGTAGAACAGTGGTTCAGACAGGGTGATCGTCGCGGCGTCGCCAGCGGCCATTTCTACGCCCTTGGGCTGATCGTTGGCGCTTCGACCGGTAACAGCAGCATCGAAGAAGCCGGGGTAGGCGGGGTCGGGTCCATCAGCGGTCAGCTCATAGGTGAGCGTTATGCCGTTGGCGGTCGACGTCGTAGTAAAGCCAACAGGGATCAAGCCAGCGACTGGGTCCTCGTTGGCCTCCAATGGCGGGAAGTAGACCGGCGTGGGGCAATACGGAACCGGGTTCGGCGCAGGGCCGAAGAACGCCGGGCCGGTCGCCTGGGTCTGTTCGCCGCTATAGGGCGGGCCTCCGGCTTCAGCGTTGCTGCTGATTGCGAACTGCATGAGTGCAGCAATCATGGCAACTGCGACCAGGCCGATTACGGCGACCTTGCCCTTCTCGGCGCGAGATGCGCCGAGGCGTCGCGTCTCATTCGATGGAATCGAAGTCATTTGATTTTTCTCCCCTGTCAGCAGGAACACAACTGCTCGACAGCAATGGCCGAGTGTAGGACCTTTACCCCTGCGAAACCAGCCCCCTCTCCAACTCTGGCTAGGCAATAGAGCCCAGCTTGAGACAGAATTAACGCTTTTCATTGAAGCTATAGCTGAGGTTTAGGTTAAGACTTTCCTGACCAATCACCGGCTGTGACTCGCAGTGTTGCGATAACCGCCGAGAGTGCTTGTTCGTCATCGACGTCGAGTCCCGCAAGACCAAACCCAATCCGCTCAAGGCGCTGGGCACATTCGACCACTGCAACGGCCCCAGAATCGGTCAACTCGGCCAGGGTGGTGCGACGATCGGAAGGATGAGGTATTCGCTCGACCAAATCATCATCGACGAGGCGATCTACCAGGCTCGTCACGCTCGTGGGATGTACCTGCAGTCGCGCCCCGATCTTGCCCAAGGGCAGCGCCCGCTCGCGTGCGAAATACAGCAGTGCGAGCACCTCAAACCGGCTAAAGGTCAGACCGTGCTCAGCTAACTCGGCATTGATCCGACCCAACAGGATCTGATGCGCTCGAGTAATCGACGTCGCGGCCACCATGGCAACGCCATCACCCCACCCAGCGCGAACCCAATTCTGTTGCGCCTCCTCGATGGGGTCAAAGCCGAGCACAAGTGAAAGACTACTACGGTGGGTTGTAGCATGCCCGATAGTTGGAAGTCCTAGCACTTCCGAGCGACTCCAAGGAGCACCATGACCGAAGCAAGCGACGCTCGCGCTGAATGGCAAGCGGCGTTCGAGGCAACCTCGCTGCGCGAAGGACCGTTTGAAACCATGTCAGGGGTACCGGTTGAACCGGTCTATGGCGATGCCCCGTTCCCCGGTCAATACCCCTACACCCGAGGGCTGTTTGCCGCCGGCTATCGGTCGCGGCTCTGGACTATGCGCATGTTCGCGGGCTTCGGCACCGCCGAAGACACCAACGCCCGGTTCAAAGACATCTTGCGCAACGGCGGCGACGGCCTGTCGACCGCCTTCGACATGCCCACCCTGATGGGACGCGACAGTGACCACGATTGGGCACTCGGCGAGGTCGGCCATTGCGGTGTTGCCATCGACACGCTGGCCGACATGGAAGACCTCTTCGCTGACATCGATCTCAGCTCAGTCTCGACCTCGATGACGATCAACGGCCCTGCGATCATGATCATGGCGATGTACATCGCCGTCGGCGAGAAGACCGGGGTCGAGCGCAGTGCTCTGGCCGGCACGATTCAGAACGACATTCTCAAGGAATACCAGGCGCAGAAAGAGTACATCTTTCCGCCTCGGCCTTCGATGCGGCTCATCACCGACATGATGCAATTCACCGCCGCCGAGATGCCGAAGTGGCACCCCGTCTCGATATCGGGCTACCACATTCGCGAGGCTGGTTCAACCGCCGCGCAAGAGCTGGCATTCACCCTCGCGAACGGATTCGCCTATGTCGAAGCGGCGCTTGCCGCTGGTCTCGACATCGACGACTTTGCGCCGCGCCTGTCGTTCTTCTTCAACAGCCACAGCGATTTCTTCGAAGAGATCGGCAAGTTTCGTGCCGCGCGCCGCATCTGGGCTCGCTGGATGAAAGAGCGCTACGGCGCGACCAGCGAACGCAGCATGCGCATGAAATTTCATACCCAGACTGCGGGCGTCTCGCTGACCGCACAGCAACCCGAGATCAACATCGCTCGCGTCGCAATCCAGGCGCTCGCCGGCGCGCTTGGCGGAACGCAGTCACTCCACACCGACAGCTACGACGAGGCCATGGCGCTTCCGACAGAAGATGCAGCCCGCATCGCACTGCGCACGCAACAGATCGTGGCCTACGAGACCGGCGTGGCCAATGTTGTTGACCCCCTCGGCGGCGCCCCTTACGTCGAGTGGATGACCGACGAGATGGAGCGTCAGGCAGAGGCGATCTTCGCCCACCTGCTCGACATCGGAAACGATTCGATTCTCGAGGGCGCATACGCCGGAATCGAAAACGGCTACTTCGTGGGCGAGATCGCCAACGCCGCCTACCGCTTCGAGCGCGAGGTAAATGCGGGGCGCCGAATCATCGTGGGCGTCAATGAGTTCACCGACGGCGACGACGGCCAGCGCAACCTGTTGCGCATTGGCCCCGAGGTCGAGGAGTACCAGCTCAAGCGACTCGCCGATGTGAAGCAGCGCCGAGACGACGACGCTGTACGAGCCGTGCTCGCTCGACTCGCCACCGAGGCAGCCGACCCCGAAATCAACCTCATGCCAACGATCATCGATGCAGTCAAGACCTTCGCCACCGAAGGCGAAATCGTGTCATCGCTCGAAGATGTCTTTGGCACGTACGTAGAACGAGCCATTCTCTAATGAGTTCAGCAACCGATAACTCTGCTGCTGATGGCAGTGGCAGCAACGAGCCCAAACAGATCCGAGTAGTACTGGCCAAGCTCGGCTTCGATGGCCACGACCGTGGCATCAAGGTTGTTGCCCGCATCCTGCGAGATGCCGGCATGGAGGTCATCTACCTCGGCCTGCGTCAGAGCTACAAGAACGTCGTGAACGCTGTCGAGCAAGAAGATGCCGACGCGGTCGGTCTCTCGATGCACAACGCGAGCCACCTGACCCTCGCCCCCAAGATGGTTGCTGCGTTAGCCGAAGCCGAACTCGACGTGCCTGTCATCGTGGGCGGCATCGTCCCTGACGAAGACATCGCCGAACTCGAGGCCAAGGGCGTCGCTGCAATTCTCGGGCCTGGCGCGTCAGCCGAAGAGGTTGCCGCGGTCATTCGCCGATCGGTAGCTGCGCGTTCGTGAGCCTCCGCGGCGTTCCCGCGCCAGAACTTTTTGAACGAGCGCTCGACGGCGACCGTCGGTCATTGGCACGCCTGATCACCCTGGTCGAGCGCGATGCCGGCGAGTCCGGTGCAATCGCGACACTGGCTCATGCTCGAGCCGGCAATGCGCATGTGATCGGCATCACGGGTTCGCCCGGGTCGGGCAAGTCGACGCTCACCGGTCAGCTCGTGAAGATCTTGGGCGAAGCCGAACTCAGGCCTGCGGTGCTGGCTGTCGACCCATCGTCACCATTGACTGGCGGCGCGATTCTCGGCGACCGCGTGCGCATGGAAGACGTCGCTTCGCCCGACACGTTCATTCGCTCGATGGCAACTCGCGGCCACCAAGGCGGTCTCGCCCTCGCAGTGCCCGGCGTCGTTCGTCTGCTCGACGCAGTCGGCTACAACCCGGTCGTTATCGAGACCGTCGGCGTCGGACAGGTCGAAGTCGATGTGGCTGGCACCGCGGACACGACCGTGGTCGTTGCGACCCCTGGCATGGGTGATGGCGTGCAAGCGAACAAGGCCGGCCTGCTCGAACTCGCCGACCTGTTCATCGTGAACAAGGCCGATCGCCCTGGAGCCCACGATGTGCGCCGCGACCTCGAACTGATGCTCGACCTCAGTCACGCGACCGGCCAGGACCAACGCACCGGCATGCGCCCCGAGATCTTGTTGACTTCGGCGCTGACTGGCGAGGGTGCCGACGAGATGTGGCGCGCGATCGAGCGACACCGCACGGCAATAACTAGCAATGGCCAGCTCGAGCAGCGACGCGAGCATCGAGACCTGGCCGAGGTCCGCAATCGAGCGATGGCACTGGCCGAACTACGTGTCGATGAACTACTTCGCGATGGCGAACACACTGCCATTTTGCGCGAGGTGAGCGAGCGACGAGCCGCTCCTGCCGAGGCAGCCGAGCAGATCGCCGCCCGCCTTCGGCCGTGATCTCGTTGTGCCGTTGCTCGGCGACATACTGGCTGCCATGAAGCAATCAGCAACGACCCTCACCCTGGTCTTGACGTTCGCTATCGCGCTCGTCACCGCGCTGATCGCTACATCTGCTGGCGCTACGGCTCAAGACACCCCTGAGCCAACAGCTACTGCTGTCGTCGAGGGCGACACCGAGGCACTCGACGACGCGCCGATCTCCAATGTCGGCGTGCTGCTGTTTGGGTCAGTGCTTCTAGCTGGCGGGATCTGGGCGTACCAGAACCGGGCCAAACGCGGCTATCGATACTGATCTGCCACGTCGCTCGGCAACGGGCCGAGGGCGGTCACCCGAGCTCGCAACCCGGCCAGGTCAACATCGTCGATCGACGATGCGCCGTTCGTGAATTCGGACAGCACCTCGAGCTGTTGATCGCCACGAGCGAACGCCTCGGCATACGGGATGCCTGAGAACATCACCATGTTGTAGCGAGGCCGGAAGAACTCGGGCAGCTGGTCGGCCAGCATCAGCGAGAGCTGACGTTTGAGCAGGTACGCGGGGTCGTTGACGTGGTCGCGCATCTCGACGTAATTCTCAAGCGCCATGTCGGCAATCGCATTCGCATCGTTGCCGCGCTCAGCCTCGAACTCGACAAAGACACTCGCTATGTCTTGGGATGAATCGGCGAGCATCGAGTCGAGCACCATCGCCGACTCAAGCGCAAGGTTCATACCTTGGCCGTGAAACGGAACGATGCCGTGCGCGCTGTCGCCAACCAAGACGGCGCGATCCTCGAAACTCCAGCCTTTGGTGCGAATGGTGCCGAGGCGACCCAATGGCGCGTCAATGAACTGCTCGACGGCGTCGGGCACGACCGCATGAAAGTCTGGGAACTGCTCGCGAAAGAATGCGCTGACCTCGGCGGCTGACTCAAGCGCCGCGAAGCTCGGCGCACTGCCCGAGGCGGCCAGAAACAGCGTTGCCGTGAAGTCTCCGGTCGGGTTCGCCAACGCGATCAGCATGAAGTCGTCTCGTGGCCAGATGTGCAATCCCGACTTCGAAAACTGGAAGGCACCGGTCTCAGACGGCGGGATCGTGAGTTCGACGTAGCGGTGATCGAGCATCTCGCGCTGCACCGAGCCGCCGTTTCGGCTCAGCATTTCGGTGCGCACCACCGAGGCCACGCCATCAGCACCAAACACTGTGCCGAACGGCACCTGGTACCACCAGTCGTGTTGGGTCGAGTCGGTCATCGTCAACAACCCAAGATCAAAGTCGACTTCTCGACAGCGTTGACCGAAGCGAATATCGACCCGCCCGGTTGCCTCGGCCGCGTCGAGTAGCACCGCGGTCAACGCGGTGCGATCGACCGACCATAAGACTTCGTCGGCGGTGTTGCCATAGGGCTGCAGTCCACGCACGTGGTCGTCGTGAATAACGCGACCTTCCATCTTGACCACGAGCGGCTCAATGGTCTCGACCGCATCAATCCGTCGTAGCGCCGCAAGGCCTCGCTGAGCGATCGCCAGGTTGATCGACCGGCCACCCAGCCCAACGTCAGACCGTGGGTCAGGGCGGCTGTCATAGACCGTTACCTGCTCGCCTCGGCGCCCCAATGCCGCGGCCATGTACGCGCCGGCAATGCCGCCGCCAACAACGACGGTGGGGCCGCGATCGCCAAGAGCCGTCACTCGCCTGGCATTTCAAGCGCTTGAGCAAGCAGATCGACGAAACGACGGATCTCGGCAAAGGTGTTGTACAGCGGCGTCGGTGCAACTCGGATCACGTCTGGGTAGCGCCAGTCGCAAAACACGCCGGCCGCCTCAATGCGATCGAAAACCAGCTGACCCTCGATCGACGGGTCGATGATCTGTAGCGAGATCTGGCAGCCTCGGCGCTCAGCAACATCAGGCGTAATCGACTGCACCCGGCCCTCGAACAACTCGTCGATCAGGTACTGCAGGTAGGCGGTTTGGCGCATCGATTTGGCACGTAGTGCTGCTACTCCCCCGGCCTCATCGAAGAGCTCAAGTGACGCTCGCAACGCTGCCATCTGCAACGCTGGGCCGTTGCTCACCTGCCATGATTCTGCAGTCGCAGGACCATCGAACACGTTCACCATTTCGAAGCGAGTCTCTCGGCGAGTACCCCACCAGCCGAGAAGTTTCGGCAACGACTCATCGGCGAGGTGGCGCTGGTGCACGTAGATACCGCTCACCCCACCCGGGCTTGCGTTCAAGTACTTGTAGGTGCACCACGTCGCGAAGTCGACACCGTGGTCGTGCAGCGACAACTCGACGTTGCCGACCGCGTGGGCGAGATCGATGCCCACGGTCGCACCGACTGCGTGGCCTGCCTTTACTACCGCTTCGATGTCGAGCACTTGACCCGTGTAGTACTGAACCCCAGGCAACAACACGGTGGCCAGCGAGTCACCATGTTCGGCAATCGCTGCCGTTATGTCTTCGTCGTGCAACGCCTCTTCGCCGGGCCGCGGCGACACCATCACGAGTGAGGTGTCAGGATCGAATCCGTGCAACCGAATCTGGCTCTCGGCAGCAAAGTGATCAGACGGAAACGCGTGTTCCTCGATGAGGATCTTGTGGCGCTGCGGGGTCGGCCGGTAGAAGCTGACGAGCAGCAAGTGCAGGTTGATCGTCAACGCATTCATCGCAACGACTTCGTCGCTAGAGCCGCCGACGATGCGCGCCATAGGCGCTGCGACGAGTCGATGGGCGTCGGCCCACGCCAGATCGCCAGTGAAGTGACCAGCGACGCCGAGGTTGCCCCATCGATCTAGCTCGGCGGTGACCGCGCCGCGAACACGCGTTGGCAATGCGCCAAGTGAGTTTCCGACGAAGTAGATCGACTCCGCTGCGCCATCTGGCGGCGTCGGAAACTCGAACTCGTCGCGGAAGCGGGCGAACTCGTCATCAGCATCGAGACGAGTGGCGAGCGCTGGATCAGTCGAGAATTTCATGTTCTGGTGATCGTAGTAGCGACTCGCCAGGCGACATGTCACGAGCGTTTTCGACCTCCCGAGTTGCAATCCCGACCAGTTGGGTCGACAATGGCCGCTCCAATCAACAACAGTATGTGGAGCAACCATGACGCAAGGTTTCGAAACCCGTCAGATACACGCAGGGCAAGAACCCGATTCGGCGACGGGAGCACGGACCGTTCCGATCTACCAGACGACCAGTTTCGTCTTCCGTGATGCAGAGCACGCCGCGAATCTCTTTGCGCTGGCCGAGATGGGCAACATCTACACCCGCATCATGAATCCCACCCAAGGGGTTCTCGAAGCGCGGCTGTCAGCACTCGAAGGGGGCACCGAAACCGCCGTCGGAATTCCCGGGGCGCTTGCGGTGGCTTCGGGCCAGGCAGCTGAGACATTGGCGATACTCAATCTTGCCGAATCAGGCGATCACGTGGTGGCCTCGTCGGCACTCTACGGCGGCACCTACAACCTGTTGAACTACACGATGCCGAAGATGGGCATCGAGGTGACCTTCGTCAACGATGCTGACAATCTCGACGAATGGCGCGCTGCCGCCCAACCCAACACCAAGCTCTTCTACGGCGAAACCGTCGGCAATCCCAAGAACAACTGCCTCGACATCGAAGGCATTGCATCGGTCGCCCACGACGTCGGCGTGCCGTTAATGCTCGACAACACGGTTCCCTCGCCCTACCTGATCAACCCGCTCAAGTGGGGCGCCGACATCGTCGTGCATTCAATGACCAAGTTCATCGGCGGTCATGGCACATCGATCGGTGGCGTCATCATCGACGGTGGCACTTTTGACTACGGCCAGAATGATCGGTTTCCGAACCTCACCGACCCAGATCCCAGCTACAACGGCCTCGCCTACTGGCCAGCGCTGGGGCACGGCGCGTTCATCATCAAGGCACGGGTGCAGCTGTTGCGCGATCTTGGTTCGGCCGTATCGCCGACCAATGCGTTTCACTTCCTACAGGGCCTCGAAACACTGAGCCTGCGGATGGAGCGTCACTGCCAAAACGCTCTGGCCGTAGCCCAGTATCTCGATGGTCACGACAAGGTCGAGACGGTGCAATACGCCGGTCTCGCGTCGAGCCCATGGCATGACCGGATGGCCAAGTACACCGAGGGCCGAGGCTTCTGTTCGGTGCCGGCATTTGTCATCAAGGGCGGCCGCGACGCCGGTGAGAAGTTCGTGAACGCGACCGAGCTACATAGCCATGTGGCAAACATCGGCGATGTGCGCAGCCTCATCATCCATCCCGCGTCGACCACACACAGTCAGCTGACCGAAGAAGAGCAGGCTGCGTCAGGCGTGCACGCCGGGCTGATACGACTGTCGGTCGGTCTTGAGACGATCGACGACATCGTCGCCGATCTCGATCAAGCGTTCGCTGGTGTCTGAGCCGATGTGAGAATCTGCTGAGCAGCACGTATCTCAGCAACATTCGTCTGAGTAGCATCGGTCACCGTCAGCGGTGGCCGATGTTGCATTTTTTAGACGTCGAGGTGATCTTGGGCCGACACGACTCTGTCTCGACCGGCTCGTTTCGCTGCATACATTCGCTTGTCAGCCACCTGGAAGATGCGGTGCACATCGGTCGAGCTTCCGCCCGCGACGCCAACGCTGCACGTGATCGATCCAGTCACGCCCGCCGTCGACCAGTCGTGGTCGACAAAGGCCGATCGAATGCGTTCGGCGAGAGCCACGCCGTGGGTCAGCGATGCCGACGCGGGTAGGACAACAAACTCTTCGCCGCCGTAGCGAACGAGGCGATCGGTTCGACGACACGACGCCACCAAGAGGGCCGCCGCAGCCTTGATCGCCTGGTCGCCGACGTGGTGGCCAAAGGTGTCGTTGATGCGCTTGAACTCGTCGATGTCGAGCACAAGCATGGCCACGTCGACGGGCTCGCCGTCTCGGAGCTGCCCGATGTAGAGGTCGAGGGCTCTCCGATTACCTAGGCCGGTGAGCTCGTCGATGAGACTCTGTTCAGCAAGCTCAGTTGTGCGCTCGAGCAACTCTTCTCGACTCTGTTCGACGGCACCGCGGCGAGCCAACTCGTCCATCAACAACGACGGCAATTCGCTCTGCTCTGACATCGCGACCAGCACGGCTGCTTTGGTGTCTGCTAGCGCGTGTTCGAGGTTGCCGAGGCGCTCATGCACCTGCGACCGCAGCCGCAGGCCCTCGATTTCACGCAACGGCAACGAGTCATAGGTGTCGTACTCGATGAGACATTGGTCGAGCACGGTCAGCGCCCGTTCGTAGCGGTCTTGATGGATGGCCAGATAGGCCTCGACGATGGTCAAGAACGACGTGAAGTTCTCGGCAGGGTGCGCCTTGAGAGCGTCAAGGTCGCCCCAGATATCGACGGCGCGATCAAGATGGCCACAACAAATCGCGGCGTAGGCGCGACTTGCCCGAGCGACGTTGCGACTTTGTTCGGTCGACGCGTTCTCAACAACGAATGCGAGCCCGCGGTCGGCGAGGTCGAGTTGCTCGTGCTGTTTTGTCGTCAAGCCCGGCGCGTGACCAGCGAGCGAGTCGCTGACTATCTGAGAACGAGACACCGCGACCAGCAGGTTCAACGCCGGAACCATGATTTTTTCGGGCTGGCCGCCCTCGAGCGCTGCAGTGAGTGGTTCAACCAGGTAGCTGGCAGCGATTTCGTAGGCGCCTAGCCGCATCAAGGTCACGGCGTAGTTGACGAGCGCCGGCTCACTCAGCTGCACCGCTTCTTCGTTGGACAGGTGTGTGGCGAGCTCAGTGCACAAGTCGAAGCACATTCGCGTGTCGCCGACAATGGCCGAAATCGCGGCCACCATGCTTATTGCATCGAATCGGTGGGACTCGGTGATGTCTTGGCGATCGACGCTGACAAAGTCGCGCACGTCACTCACCAGCTGTAACAGCGTCACCCCGCTGGTCGACCCTTGACTAACGGTTACCTGCGCCATCATGAGATTTAGCCGGTCACGGGCGCTGAGGTCGGTGTCGAGCGACGCTGCTATCTGGTGCCGCAGCTCGGCCGTCGAGTCGATTGCGCCCCCGCGGGCGCGAGATACAAGATCAGCTACTTCCGGAAGGTCATAGACCGCATCTGAGTTCCAGATCGACACGCCGACACCGTACTTAATGTCAGCCTGTGCACACACGCGCTTCTCGGATTCGGCCTACGGTGTCGCAATGCACGCCTGGCTCAACGGCCGCATGGTCGACCCACACGAAGCCCAGATCGCGATTGATGACCATGGCTTGATCGTTGGCGACGGGGCATTCGAAACTCTCAAGACTGTGCGGGGCGACCCGCTCGCGTTGACCCGGCATCTGCGACGGTTGCGAGTGACCCTCGAGGCGCTTGCGATACCGAGCCCACCCGAGTCGCAGATTCGCAAGGCAATCAGCGAGTGCCTCGCCGCTGCGGGCCATGACACCGCACGGATTCGCCTTACGGTCACCGCAGGAAGCGGCTCGTTGGGTAGCAGCGCTCCGAGCGGGCCAGCGTCGCTGTTCGTGATCGTTACCGAACTAGCGCCACGGGTACCGGGTACTGCGATCACCGTGCCGTGGACCCGCAACGAACGCGGCGCTCTTGCTGGGCTCAAGACCACGTCGTACGCCGGAAACGTTCGAGCGTTGCGAGCCGCCCACGAGGCCGGCGCCCACGAGGCCATCTTCGCAAACACCAAGGGTGAGCTCTGTGAGGGCACCGGCACCAATGTGTTCGTCGTCGTCGACGGTGAGTGTTCTACCCCACCGTTGTCGTCGGGCTGCTTGGCCGGCATCACCCGAGAGCTGGTGCTCGAAGTCGGCGACGTGCATGAGCGGGCGCTTCGGTACGAGGTGCTGACAACTGCCGACGAAGTCTTCGTGACGTCGTCGACCCGAGACGTTCAAGGGCTTATCCGTATCGACGATCGTGACCTCTCGAGTGGCCCTGTGGCCCGTTCGATCGCTGAGAAGTTTGCGGCCCTCATCGCCGAGACAACCGACCCATGAACACGTGGCTTGTTCTGCTTCGAGCGGTGAATGTCGGCGGCAACAACCGCGTGCCGATGGGTGACATGCGAAACCTGATGGCCGATCGTGGCTTTGAGCAGGTCAGCACGCATCTGCAAAGCGGCAATGTGCTGTGTCGCAGTGATCGTGGCGCCGACGACATCGCCACAACCGTGCGTGCCGGCATCGCCGACCGATTCGGGCACGACATCGATGTCATGGTGCGTTCGCAGGCCGAGGTCGCGGCGATAGTTCAGGCCATGCCGTTCGAGTTTCCGGCCAACTCATCGTCGGGTGTCGTGTTCATGAGCGGCACCTTTGACGGCGAACTCGACATCGAACGCTTCCACCCTGACGTGTGTGTGATCGCCGGCCCCGACATCTACGTCGATCTACCCACTGGGTTTGGCAAGACCAAACTCACTGCGGGTTGGCTCGAGAAGCAGACCGACCTGCGTGGCACCCGCCGCAACTGGAAGACCGTCAAAGCCCTCGACGAGAAGTTGACCTTGCTTTAACCAGTCTTGGCGAGATGGCCAATGCTGGCGGCGGTCTCGGTGGCGACATCGGGGCAGCTAACCGCAAAAACTTCGCTGCCGTGCACGGTGCCCATCACCTGGCGGCAACGAGCCGGAACCCCGGCCCCGTTCAAGAACCGGTAGAACTCGATGCCCTCGTCGCGCAACGGGTCGCACTCGTTGACGCTGATCACCGTGGTCGGCAAACCTTGCACGTCAGACTCGGTTGCAAACATCGGCCACGCCAGCGGGTTCTTGGCTTCGAAGTGTTCGATGCCATAGGCGAGGCGTCCGGTGTTGCCGTTGAGGTTCAGAAAGATCTCGTTGTTCTCGATCGACGAGGGGAACCGGTCGTCGGGCCATGCGCCGGCGAGATAGGGACACATCGCATACAGGCCGCTAATCAGATCGATATCGCCGTCGGCCAGCAACTTCATGCCGCTCGCCAACGCCAGGTTGCCACCACCGCTCTCACCGGCCACGATGATGCGGTCAGGGTCGACACCCAACTCGCTGGCACTGGCGGCCACGTACTTAATGCCAGAAACACAGTCGTTGAGCCCGGCCGGGAACGGCTCGACCTCGGGCGCCGACGAGGGTGTCAGACAGTTGCGGAAGTCGACCATCGCGACCGCCACCCCTTGGTGGGCAATCAACCGACCCCAACATTGGTACATGCCGAGGAACGCAGACATATTCATCATTCCGCCACCGTGCAGATAGACGACGCAGGGCAGCACTTCGTCGCCCTCGGGGCGTATGAAGAGGATCTTGATGGTGTTGCCGTCGGGCTGGCTCGTGATCTCGATGGTCGAGATGTCGAGCCCCTCAAGCGGCGCCAACCTCTGATCGTCGAGCCCGTCGAGCACCGCATCAGACGCCGATCGGTTCTTGATCGCAGACTCACGAGACACGATCTCCATGAGCTGCTCACGACTCTCATAGGTGGGGCCCACCGGCTCGGGCATTGCCCCCATGATGCGCCGAATCCGAGGGTGAATCCGCATGTCGCTGACGATCTTGTTCATGGCCGCCATCTTCGCCTATCTGCCCCGATGAACTACAACTCGGCCATCTCACCCCAGATGAAGATGATGATCAAGACCGAGCCCACAAAGGCGAACCAGTAGGGCGCCGTGATGCCATACGCCGATGCTAAAACGCCGCCCAACAGCCCTCCGACGATCAGGCCACTTTGTCCGCCGACTCGGTAGAACGCGCCGACTCGGCCTTGCATGTCTTCTGGCACGGTGCGCTGGCGGATCGCGTGCGCCGTCGTGCCCCAGATTGAGGCCTCGAACCCAAAGACAAATGCGATGATCATCGCGACCCAGGCTGTCGACGTGAGCGCAAACCCGAGATGCGTGGCGGTCTCTGCGACCAATACCGCCCGCAGCATCGTTGGTGCGCTGACCCGCTTCTCAATCGCCCCATAGACAAGGGTCCCAATCACTCCCCCAACTGCTGTGGCAGTGAGCAACAACCCAAAGCCCTGCTCGCCAAGGTTGAGGCGCTCAAGGGCATACAGCACGAGAACCGCAATCGTCGCCCCAAAGGTGACGTTGAGCGTGACCACTGTAATGGTCAACGCCCGCAATGGTCGGTCTCGCCACAGCCACCGCATTCCCTCGCCTATCTCGCGAACGACGTTGCGGTCGGTTGACGGCGCGATCTGACGTGGCGGAAGCCGCAGCCTCGCCACGATCGTGGCCGCGGCAGCCAGCAAGATCGCTTGCGCCACGAACGGCAACGCCATGCCGAGCGCAAAGAGTGCCGCTCCGACGGGCGGACCAGCGAGCTGATTGATGCCCATGTGGCCAAACATCATGCGCGAGTTTGCGATGCCCAAGTCGGCATGCGGCACAACCATCGGCATCATGGCATCGAGCGAGGTATCTGAAAACACCTCGGCGGCACCCATAAACAAGAGCATCGCGAGAACAATCCCGATGGTGGCTCGGTCGGTGGCTACAAGCAACGAGAGAACGGCCAACAACACGACTCGACCGATGTTGGCAACCACTGCGATGAGGCGTCGATCGTGGCGATCGGCGACAACCCCGGCCCACAGGCCGACCAGCATCCAGGGCAGCCGTTGCAAGATCGATGCCAAGGCGACGAGCACTGCGTTGCGCGTCAGCGATGCCACGAGCAACGGACCCCCAGCCAGCAAGATGCCGTCGGAAAGGTTGGCAAGCCAGAACGACGACAACATCGGCCGAAACTCTTCGCCGATTCGCTTTGGCGCAACTGCCTCGATGAGGCGATGGGCCAAACGAATCATGGGCACGCCTTCCGAGCAGTGTGTGCGACGAGAACCCGAGTGGAGCCGCCGCGAGAAAGCCCGACTAAGGCGTTTCCAACAGACTTCGAAACTACTTGGCGCGCAGACAAGGCGCGCGCAGTAACGGGGTTTCAGGCCGCCTGCAAAGTAACCCTGCCAAAAACCAAAGTGGCAGCCCATGGGCTGCCACTTTGGGGTTTTCGATCGCCCATACCGGGCGCTCGGGTTACTTCTCTTCTTTGAAGATCACGTGCTTGCGAGCTTTGGGGTCGTACTTCATGAGCTCGATGCGCTCACGGCTGTTGACCTTGTTCTTGGTCGTCACGTACTGGTACCCAGTACCTGCGGTGCTTTTGAGCTTGATGATGGGCCGCTTATCGGATCCTGCTGGCATCAGACCTTGACTCCTTTACGACGCATGTCGGCGAGCACGCGGTCAATGCCGTGCTTGTTGATCGTCTTAAGACCTTTGGCCGACACCTTGAGCTTCACCCAACGCTTCTCGCTCGGCACCCAGAACCGCTGCGTTTGGATGTTGACATCCCAACGACGACGGGTCTTGCGCTGTGAGTGAGACACGTTGTTACCGAAGCTCGGCTTGCGGCCGGTTACCTGGCATACGTTCGACATAAGCACGCCACGATAGCGCCACATTGATGATACTGGCGCGGCGTGGGCCAGACGATTGGCACACTTGGGCGATGCGGCGTCCGTCACGGGTTTGGTATTTGGCCTACGGGTCCAACGTCGATCCGGCCCGGTTCGCCAAGTACTTGCAGGGTGGCGAGACCGAGCCCGGCGCCCGAGACGCAACCCCACCGATCGCGGATCGGTGGTTCGACCTGCTCTTCCGCCTCGATTTCGCTGGAGCATCGCAGCGTTGGAGCGGCGGAGGCGTCGCCTTTGTGCATCCCGATCAGCGGCACCGCACCTGGTTTCGAGGCTGGCACATCACCGCCGAGCAGTTCGAAGACGTGTTCGCGCAAGAGAATCGGCTGCCCGTGGGTACCGGGCTGCCGTGGGACGATTTTGGGCCAGAGCAGCACATCGACGTTGGCACTGGCTGGTATCGGCGTATCCATCTGCTTGGCGAGATCAGCGCCATCTTCGGTCTCGATGACGATTGCCTGACGTTCACCTCGGCTGAAGTGATGCCGTTCAATCCCCCACACGGCGACTATGCCAACACGATTCGCCAAGGTCTGCGTGACCATCCCGACCTCAACGAAGCCGAAATCGACGCGTACCTCACCACCCACACCTCCCGGCCCCTCTGAGCTGACTACCACCCCGACCTGTTTCAGTTCTGTGGACATTTACGGCGAATTGTTCGCCGTAAATGTCCACAGATCCGGAAGTACGCTGCCACGGTGATGCGACGAATGGTGGTGGGCGTGCTTGTCGCTCTCGCCCTGCTTGGTGGGTGCGCGACTTCGGCTCAGCAAGAGCCTGCGACGAGCGAGGACTTCCTCGAGATCACCGATTGCCGCGAACTTGAGTTGTTGGCCGCGGCCGAAGTCGACCGCATCGCCGACGCCACCGATCAGCCAACCATCGACGAGGCCCGCGACCGTTTCATCCGCATCGTGGCGCACCGAGACAGCGTCTGCTGAACGCCGCTCGTCAGCTCTCGATGAACCAGTCGAGTACCGGCTCGAGACCCTCGATCTCAATGTCGTCGCGCTGGTGCACGTCGAGTGACTCCCACGTTGCTCGCCGAAGAATCATCTTGTACAGCTCATGGCGTTCATCGCCGAACATCGAGCCCTGGCTGTGCGTGACCTCGTAGCCCATCGCCGCTGACACCGCGTTCGACGCCGCGTTGTCGATGTGGGCTTCGCTGTGGGCTTCGAGCGCGCCGAGCCCGGCGAACGCAAAGTGCAGTACCGCGGTGCGCATCTCCTTGCCGATGCCTTGGCCCTGCACGCCGTTGATGAGCCACGAGCCGGTGCTTACGCTGCGCAGGTTTGCAAAGTTGGCGGCCAGCAGACCCTGCGCGCCAACGATGCGACCGTCGACGAAGACCGACAGCGCGTAATGCCAGTCGTCGGGCTTCCAGTCGGCTCGAGTGCGCCACTGGTACTTCATGCTGTCGACCGGGTCGCCGGGCCAGTCGATCGTGAATGGCATGAATCCGGTGCGCTCGTAGATGCTGCGGTCAGAGTGCGCGAGCAGTTCGATGTACTCGTCTTCGGTAGGCAGCCGCAGCTCGAGCCGTGGCGTGCGAATCACCAGGTCATAGAGGGGCCAAGTTGGGTGCGCCATGGCTCGACAGTACGTCGCTACGTTGCGCAGCTGCTGCGAATTAGAGAATGCGGCGAGCCTTCGCGGGGTCGGGTTCGCCTACAGCCGCTGGGTGCATGATTGAGGCCAGCACCTCGACGCCTTCGACGACCCGCGGGCCCGGTCGCACCATGTAGGCGTCGGCGTCGATCGCCCACACCTCAGCGCCTGCCGGAAGCCGCCCCGCTGCTACGACCTGATCGGCGAGCTCGGCCGCGCCGCCAAGCCGGTAGCCACATGGCGAGACCACGACGATGTCGGCATTGCATGCTGCGATCTCGACCCACTCGACGCCGACCGAGTTCTCGCCCGGTCGACCGAGCACGGGTTCGCCGCCCGCTGCTGTGACGAGGTCAGGCACCCAGTGCCCGGCCGTAAAGGCGGGCTCGGTCCATTCGAGTACGAGCACCTTCGGGCGAGCCTGCCCCTCGACGATGGCTGCGACAGTTCCGAGTCGCCTACGCAGGTCGGCCACGATCTCGACTGCCCGCTCGCTCGTGCCGGTGCGATCGCCGACCGTCGTGATCGTCTCGATGACCTGGGTGAGCGTCATGGGGTCGAGGGTCACGACGTCGGCCGTGCAGCCGAGATACTCGAGCGCATCGTCGACGACCGACACGTCGACGGCGCACACCGCACACAGATCCTGAGTGACGACCAACGTCGGGTCAAGATCGTCGAACGCGCCACGGTCGAGTCGATAGAGATCCTCGCCCGCTTCCATCCGCTGCTTGACGACCGCATCGATCTCGGCCGGGGTCAGGTTCTCGGGCAATGCCGAGGTCGACACGATGCGTCGCTGCTTCGCTTCGGGCGGAAAGTCGCACTCGAACGTGACGCCGACAACATCGTCGCCCAGGCCAAGGTCAAACAGGATTTCGGTGGCTGACGGAAGCAGAGACACGATGCGCACCCGCCGAGCGTAGGGCGCCGGGTCGCAGTGAGCATCTACGGTGCGGCTATGGCATCTACCGAGTCGATCACGCTTGCGACCAGCGACGGCGAGCAACTGCAAGCCGAGCTATTCGTGCCCGAGTCACCTCGGGCAACGATCGTTGTTGCGCACCCCAACCCGCTCATGGGCGGCGACATGCACACGCCGGTCCCGGCCGCGTTGTTCGGCGCGCTCCAAGGGCTCGGGGCGGCCGGCGTGCGGTTCAACTTCCGCGGCGTCGGGCAGTCGACGGGCAGCCACGACAAGGGGCAGGCCGAGCGGCTCGACGTAGTCGCCGCGATCGACGCCGCGGTTGCCGCGGCGCCCGGCGTGCCGGTCTTGTTGAGCGGCTGGTCGTTCGGTGCCGACGTCAGCCTGGCCGTCGACGACGAGCGGGTCGCCGGATGGTTCTTGGCCGCCGCGCCGATGAAGGTGCTCGACCACTCGACGATGGCGGCCCGCACCTCGCCGGCACCGAAGCGATTCGCCGTGCCCGAACACGACCAGTTCGCGCCGCCCCCAGTGGTCGATGAGAACCTGGCGTCGTGGACCAACGCCACCGCGGTGACCGTGCCGGGCGCCGATCACTTCTTCGGCGGCGTGATGGACTCAGTCGTCGACCTGTTCACCGAATTCGTCGTCGAATTTGCGGGTAGCCCACCTCAGCCGTGACTAGGTGTATTGTTGGTGTATGGCACGCACCAACATCGATATCGACGAAGAACTCTGCCGACGAGTCATGCAGCGATTTCACCTCGACACGAAACGTGAGGCGGTCAACATGGCGCTTCGGCACTTGGCGGGCGAGCCACTCGGGCTCGACGAGGCCCGTGCCATGCGCGGGAGCGGATGGCACGGCGACCTCGATGAGATGCGCGCAAGCAGAGCGTGATTCTCGTCGACAGCTCGGCGTGGATCGAGTTCTTGCGCGACACCGACTCAGAGGTTTGCGTCGCACTCGACCAGTTGCTCGATGCAGACCTTGCGATCTGCGATGCCGTGTCGATGGAGATCCTGGCGGGTGCTCGCAACGAACAACATCTCGTCGAACTGCGTCGCTTGCTCGCAAGAACGACCACCTTGTCGACGACGCCCGCTGACTACGAAGCTGCAGCATCGATGTACCGAACATGTCGGACCCGCGGTGAAACTGTCCGCAAACTCATCGACTGCCTGATCGCGGCAGTCGCCGTCCGCGCCGGCGCCCAGATCCTCCACGCTGACGCTGACTACGCCACACTCGCCCGACACACCGAGCTACAACTCCACCCAGATTCACGAGGTAGACCGTGAGCGACGCACCCACTGCAATGATCGTGAGCGCCCAGCCCGAGGCATCCGAGGCCGGCGCTCGGGTGCTGATGCGTGGCGGCAACGCGGTCGACGCGGCCATGGCGGCGGCCCTGGTGCAGGGCGTCGTCGATCCCCAGATGTGCGGCATCGCTGGCTTCGGCACCTGCCAGATCTACAACCCGACCACCGGGGTGCACGTGTGCCTCGATTTCCACGGCAAGACGCCGCTTGCCGCCACCCCCGACATGTGGGAACACCTCATCGAGGGCGAGACCCGCGACGGCTTCGGCTTCATCGTCGACGGCAACGTCAACGACCTGGGGTACCAGTCGGTCACCACGCCCGGCTCGCTGATGGCCTACCACGAGGCGGTTCGTGACTACGGCACGTGGGAGTGGGCCGATATCTGCGAACCCGCCATCGCGCAAGCCGAAGCCGGATTCTCGGTACGACCCCACGTGCACTACTGGTGGACCCACGGTGCTGACCAGGGTCGCGTGCAGGTCGCCGAGCGACTGGCCTTTTCGCAAACCGGTCGCAACGCGTACTTCGGCCCCGACGGGCTGGCCAAGAAGATCGGCGACCACGTCGACAATCCCGACCTGGCCCGCACGCTGCGGCTGATCGCAACCAACGGCATCGACGTCTTCTACCGCGGCGAGATCGCCGAGCGCATCGATGCCGACATGCGAGCCAACGGTGGCCTGCTGCGCAAGCAAGACCTCGAGGCCTACGAAGTCACCCGTACCGAACCGCTTCGCGGCACCTACCGAGACTTCGAGATCGCCACCTGTCAGCCACCCGGCGGCGGCATCATGGTCGTCGAGATGCTCAACATCTTGGAGCACTTCGACCTGGCGGCGATGGGCCACAACACGACCGACTACATCCGCACGGTGTGCGAAGCGATGAAGGCCGCCACCGCCGACAAGGACGCGCACGTCGGTGACCCGGCGTTCGTCGATGTGCCACCGTACTTGACCGACAAATCCTACGCAGCCGAGGTAGCCCGCCGCATCGAGGGCGGCGAACGCCTGACCGTGACCCGCTTTGGTCAACCCGAACCCAAGGACACCACGCACGTCGCCGTGGTAGACCGCGACGGCACCTGCGTGACCATGACCCACTCACTCGGCATGCCGTCGGGCGTGATCACCGACGGGCTCGGGTTCATGTACAACGGATGCATGGCGGTATTCGATCCTCGTCCGGGTGGCGCTCGATCCATCGCCCCGGGCAAGAGCCGCTTCAGTTCGGTGTGCCCGACAATCGCGTTCCGCGACGGGGTTCCCCGCTACGTGGTCGGCGCCCCGGGCGGAACCCAAATCGCCATGGGTGTGCTGCAAGCACTCATCAACGTCATGGACTTCGACATGTCGGCGGTCGAAGCGGTGTCGGCACCCCGATTCTCGTCGACCTCAAACGCGATCGACATCACCAACCGAATCCCCGGCTACCTCGTCGAACCGCTTGCAGAGGCCGGCTACACCATCGAACGGTCTGCCAAGTCGTTCGGCATTGCTGCCGTGCACGGCATCCGCATCGACAATGCGCTACTTAGCGGAGGCGCGCTACTCAGCGGCGGCGCGGATCCCGGCCACGATGGCGTCGCCCTAGGGGTCTGACGACTGGCACCGTGGGCCGCTGGCTCAATCGGCCAAGAAGTTACGGGTCAGGCTCAAGAACTCGTCGAGCTGGTCATGATGCGCCCAGTGTCCGGCGCCGTCGATGCTCTCGACCTGAACATGTCGAAAATGATCGGCCCGGCCGTCGGTCGCTGGATCTGATGCCCAGGATTCGCTGCCGCGAATCAACAGCGTCGGGCACGAGATGCGGCTCCAGAGTTCGTGCTGGGCTTCGGGCGCCAGTCTGACCGGAGAGAAGTTGCGTACATAGTTGTCGAACTTCCAGCTGAACGTGCCGTCTTCGTTCTGATTGCTGCCGTGGATGGTCAGGTGCCGGGCCCGTTCTTCGGTCAAGTGGGGGTTCTCGGTCTGCATACGTTCGTACGCTTCTTCGAGGGTTGCGTAGCGCCTAGGCAGACGACCCGACGACGTGCGTAAATCCTGTACCCACGTGTCAAGTTGCTCGTTAATGGGGACGCCAAGCCGCTCGGCGATCATGCTCGGCGGCGGGCCTGTTCCCTCGATCACGACCAGCTTCGCGACCGTCTCGGGATAGAGGCCCGCATACGTCAGTGAAACACCGCCCCCCATCGAGTGGGCCACGATGGTGACCGGGTTCATCTTCTTTTGATGGATCAGCTGGGCGATGTCGTAGACGTAGTCGGCGTGGTGGTAGCTCGACCCAACCGCCCACTGGCTGTCGCCGTGACCCCGAAGGTCGGGGGCGATGATGTGATAGTCATCGCGAAAGGCCTGCGCGACCCAGTCCCAATTGCGGCAGTGATCGCGCCCGCCGTGCACCATCAGCATCGCTGGCGCGCCTTCATTGCCCCAATCCACGTAATGAAGCCGGAGCCGCTGAGAAAAATACGAATGCGAAGTGGGGCCTTCCATGAATCCAGTCTGCTCGTGGGGATCGTCGGCAGCGGGAACTTTAACCGAAGCCGCGTTCGGGAATCACTTGTCCACATGTCGATGCTGTCGAGGTCGCAGATTTGTGCAGTCTGACCGCGACAACGCATAGATTCGCGGCGATGACGACGAATGCTGACATGAGACGCGCCCGATGAGCGGCCAACCAATGCCCGGTTTCGATCCGAAATTCGAAACGCCTGAGGGGTACATCATCGCGATGACCAGAGAGATCTGGGAAGGTCGCGGTGTCGAGGAACTCGATCACTACTACTCGCCCGACATACCGGTTCGCTACCCCGGAGGTTTCACGATTGGCAACAAGCCAGTCATCGATGCGACCTGGTCAACACTCGACGAGTTCCCCGATCGCCAGCTGTTAGGCGAAGACGTGATCTGGAGCGACGATGGCCAGGGCGGGTTTCTTTCCTCGCACCGCATCATTTCGACCGCCACCCACCAGGGTGACGGCGCGTTTGGACCGGCGACGGGAACCCAGCTCGTCTTTCGCACCATTGCTGACTGCGCAGCCAGAGAGAACACGATCTACGACGAATGGCTCGTGCGCGATGTCGGAGCAATGGTTCGCCAGCTTGGGTTGACGCCGCGCGAGTTTGCAGCTCAACAGATCAAGACCGAGGGTGGTGCGGCATCGGCAGTGGCACCATTGACACCTGCAACATCGCCCCCGGCCGTGTACACCGGCACAGGTAACGACCACCAAATTGGGCAGCACTATGGCGACGTGCTGACCGCCATCGCAATGGGCGATGACTCCCACGTCGAGGCCACATGGGATCGCGCCGTGCAACTCGAACTTCCTGGCGGCGTCACTGCGTTCGGGTGGCAGCCGCTTCGTTCGTTCTGGACTGAACTTCGTCGTGCGTTGCCTGACGCGACCTTGTCGATCGAACACCAGACCGGCCGTGACGATCCCGGACTCGGCGAACGCGCCGCACTGCGGTGGTGGTACTCGGGCACCCACACTGGCGATGGAATCTTTGGACCTGCAACGAGCGCGCCAGTGCACATCATGGGTATCAGCCATGCCGAGTTCGGACCATGGGGTTTGCGCCGAGAGTGGGTGGTCTTTGACGAAGTAGCGGTATGGAAGCAGATCTTGCTGGCCGGGCCTGACCCGCTTGACAAGATGACTACGTATTCATAGGGTGCATCCCAATGGGGGGAAGCACGAGTTCAGCTCGTATCACTGGGCATGATGTCGCGGCCGAGGCCAACGTGTCACAAGCCACGGTGGCCCGAGTCTTCTCCTCGCCCGAAAGAGTCGCTCCTGCCACTCGCGATAAGGTTCTGGCGGCGGCTACCCGGCTCGGCTACGTGCCGAACGCCATCGCTCGCAGCCTCAAGGCGCAGCGCACCGACATCATCGGCGCCGTTGTGCCCGCAACCGGCGAGTACTGGCAGCATGCAGTGACTTCGTTCTCACGGCTGCTGAACGAACGCCACAAGCAACTGCTGCTGTTCAGCTTCGACGGAACCGATGAGGTCAACCGGGTGTTGGAGACCGTCGCCCAATATCGGGTAGACGGCTTGATCCTGGCTTCATCAAACATCACCACCGCGCAAATGGTCAAGGTTGCCGGCAGTGGGCTTCCGGTTGTTGCGTTCAACCAGCCCGCCGCGCATGGCCTGGTCCCCGCAGTCAACGTCGACAACGAACTCGGCATGCGTGACCTTGCCCTGCACCTCGCAGGCTGTGGAGCACAGAGCGCGATGTTCGTCGGCGGGGTCGCTGCGGCATCGACTGACCAGACCCGCTACCGCGGAGCTGCAATCGCATTTGGTGAATGTGGCCTAGCGTGCCCCTACGTCGAGGCTGGTGCCTTCAGCTACGAAGCGGGCTACAAGCTGGCTCGAACGCTCGCCGAGGCCACGTTGCCCGACGCGGTCATGGTCGCGAGCGACGAAGTGGCCTTTGGGGTGATCGATGGTCTTCGTGAGGCCGGAATCGAAGCACCTCGCGACGTACTCATCACCGGCTTCGACGGACTGCCCCAAGCGTCGTGGGCCGGGTATGACCTGACCACGCTCGAGCAGCCAACCGAACTGCTCGTCGAACGGGCAATCCAGTCGGTACTTCGCGCCGACGAACAAGACGGTCACATCGTGGTACCTGGCACGATCCGCCAAGGACGGACCACCGACAATGGCTGAGCAGAACATGTCCGAGAGACAAATGCCTGAGAGAAATATGCCTGAGATCCTCAAAGATGCTGCGGCCAAGGCCGCACACGGCGCGAACGCAGAGCTCACGGCAACGGTGCAAAACATCATCGCCGACATCGAGGCGCACGGCGAGACCGCGGTGCGCGAACTGTCGACGAAGTTCGACGACTGGGCACCAGCCGCCTTTCGGCTGAGCGCCGAACAGATCGCCGAAGTCGTGGCCGGCGTCGACCCGCAAACCATCGCCGACATCACGTTTGCGCAAACGCAGATTCGCAACTTCGCCGAAGCACAGCTGGCCACGATCCAAGACGTCGAGGTCGAAACACTGCCGGGCGTGTTTCTCGGTCATCGCAATATTCCGGTGTCGAGTGTGGGCTGTTACGTACCGGGCGGGCGCTACCCCATGGTCGCCAGCGCCCACATGTCGGTGCTGACCGCCAAGGTGGCTGGCGTGCCGAGGGTTGTCGCCATGACCCCACCCATCAACGGCCAGATCCCGGCCGAGACCGTCACCGCCATGCATCTCGCGGGCGCCGACGAGATCTATCTGCTCGGCGGAATCCAAGCGGTCGCGTCGATGGCGATTGGCACCGAGTTCGTCGAACCTGTCGACTTCATCGTCGGCCCAGGAAACGCCTTCGTGGCCGAAGCCAAACGATTGCTCTTTGGCCGGGTCGGCATCGACCTGCTGGCCGGACCGACCGAGACACTGGTGATCGCCGACGACACGGTCGATGCTGAAATGTGCGCCACCGATCTGCTCGGGCAGGCCGAGCACGGCCCAACGTCACCTGCGGTGCTCTTGACCACCAGCCGAGCACTCGGTATGGCCACGATCGACGAGATAGCTCGCCAGCTCGAGACGTTGGCGACTGCCGACATCGCGTCGCAGAGCTGGGCTGACTATGGCCGGGTCATTCTGTGTCGCGACAACGCCGAGATGCTCGACGTTGCCGAGCAGCTTGCGTTCGAGCATGTACAAGTGATGACGAACGACGACGACTACTTCTTCGAAAATATGGTGAACTACGGGGCCCTCTTCTTGGGTCCGATGACGAACGTAAGCTTCGGCGACAAGGTCATCGGCACCAACCACACGCTGCCGACACAGGGCGCCGCTCGCTACACCGGCGGCCTTTGGGTCGGCAAGTTCATCAAGACGGTGACTCATCAACGGGTGACCAACGCCGAGTCGAGCGCACTAATCGGCGAGTACTGCAGCCGGCTGTGCGCGATTGAGAATTTCGCCGGGCATCAAGCCCAGGCCGACATTCGAGTGGCGCGCTACGGCAGCGAGCAAGGCACGAGCTGATGGCGGTTGCGGTAGTGAGCGGAGCCAGCGGTGGCATCGGTTCTGCGATCGCGCGCCGGCTCGCAGATAACGGCATGCGGGTCGTCGTCGGCTACAACTCGGCCCAAGGCAAAGCCGAACAAGTCGTTGCCGAGCTTGCCGGCGACGGTCACTCGACCGCAGCAATGCCGATGGGCGACTCGGTGGCACTGGCCGCCATCGCCGACGATGTTGCGGCACAGCACGGCCACGTCGACGTGCTGGTGAATTGTGCTGGCGCCACCGAACCAGTGCCGCACGACGATCTCGATGCGCTGACCGACGAACTTATCGACCGCATCTTCGCCACGAACTGGCGCGGACCATTCGCGACGATTCGGGCGTTCCGGCCGCTTCTCGACGCGGCTCCGGCGCCGGTCATCGTCAACATCTCGTCAGTCGCCGCTGTCACCGGGCAGGGCTCCAACGTCGCCTACTGCGCATCGAAGGCGGCACTCGACAGCATGACGCGCTCGCTGGCGCGAGCACTCGGTCCCCGGCTTCGGATCGTCTCGGTATCGCCCGGCTGGGTACTGGGTGAATACGCCGCACAGATGCCCGCAGAGATGCTCGATGTTCAGCGCAATGCAACACCGCTAGGGCGACTCGCCACCGCCGCCGACGTTGCCGCAGCAGTCAGCGCTGTCGTGCACGATCTTCCCTTCACGACCGGCACGACCATCAGCGTTGATGGCGGCCGGCCGCTAGGGCTCTCGTGAACCCCACCGAATCGCTCGTTGTCACCCCAGATGAGTTTGCCAACCGGGTGATCGAGCCCAATCAGTTTGTCGCTGACACCGAGGCGTTCGTCGATGTACGTATCGAGCGCAGCAAGGGCAAGGCCAGCTACTCGTTCATTGGCCCTGGTGTCAGCCAGAACGCCGGCCAGTCGATCAATCTTGCTGCGCCCCATGGGTTCAATCTGGGTGCAGCGAGCATGCCTCACGGCGTCATCAACAATCCACATTTGCACTTCACCGCCGAGGTGTTCATCTGCACCCGTGGCAGCTTCCGAATGACCGTCGGCCGCCACAGCGAACAGTTCGTTGACATCGGCGCCGGCGACGTTTTCGCGGCTCCTCCCTGGATATTTCGCGGGTTCGAGAACACCGGCCCTGACGACAGCTGGGTGTTCGTGGCACTTGGGGGCGACGACACCGGGGGCATTATCTGGTCGCCCGACGTGCTCCGCGAGGCGGCCGAGACCGGGCTGTATCTCGCCTCGGACAACTCGCTCATCGACACCACGACTGGGGCGTCGATCGACGATGTGGTTGCACCGGCCACCGATGCTCAGCTGGCAACGGTCGATACGTACACCGACGCTGAGCTCGAGTCGCACGTAGCTCGAGCGGTAGATCGCGAATGGTCAGACCGGGCGTTGTTGTCAAGCGTCGTCGATGGGCACTACACCTCGTTGGCGCCCGTTCTCGGCTTCGGCATGACCGAAGATCGTCGACATCGCGCACCGATCGCGACCGCGCAGGGTTTCTCGATCGAGTGGCTCCGGGTCGCAGCTGGCCAACGCACCGGCGCCCACCGAATCGCCGAATCGCAAGCGCTTCTGCTGGTTGAGGGCGAGTGGAGCATCGCGCTGAACCGCGATGGCGACACCATTGCAGCCGAGCCCGACGAGGGATCAGTGGTGTCGATCCCCCGGGGCGCATGGCGTGACTTCACGAGTATCGGCAGCGGCGACGCTCTCGCCGCCGTCGTCAGCGGAACCGACGCACCAAATCGCATCGAATGGGACCCAGGTTTGGTGGCCGCAGCGCGCGACATCGGCTGGGTACGAGACGCGGCCGCAAAGATCGCCCCCCTCGAATTGCTTTCGAGGAGCGAAACATGAACTTTTTATCCAACCCAGGAGGGAATCCAATGAGTACAGCAAGGCATAAGGGGTTGCGGTTGTTCGCAATCCTGTTCGCGTTTGCGCTGATAGCAACCGCATGCGGAAGCGACGGTGATAGCGCGACAGGCGCGGTCGCAGCCGATGAGCCGGCCGACACCGCCAACGAGTCGGCCGACGAAGCTATGGACGACGAGGAAGCCATGGAAGAAGAAGCCATGGACGACGAGGAGGCCATGGAAGAAGAAGACCACAGCGACGATGACGACGCGATGGATGACCAGGAGGCCATGGCCGACATCATCTCTGATGAGTGCCCGATTCCGGTCCCTAGCGAATCGACCACCATCGATCTAATGGGATGGGAATTCCCTGTCACCGCACAGATCGGCGAAGAGCTCGAAGAGTGCAACTCAGACAACTTGAGCGTCAACGTGCAGCTGCTCGACAACACCTCAGCCCAGGACCAGATCAACCTCGACCTGGCTACCGGTTCACCCGAGTTCGAGATCATTCATGCGACCGACTCTTTGGTGGGCACCTGGGCTGATGACCTGGTTGACCTCACGCCGTTCATCGACAAGTACCGCGACGAGTTCGAGCTCGACGACATCGCTCAGGCCATGTGGGACGGCGCCACCGTCGACGGCAAGGTGCTCGGCGTGCCGCTGTTCAGCAACACGATGCACTTCTTCTACAACACCGAGATCTTCGACGCGAACGGTATTGCGCCACCCGACAACTATGACGACGTGATCGCTGCATGCGCCACGCTCAAGGATGCTGGCTTCGACGATCCGTTCAACATCAATGTCAGCGCTAACTGGGCTTGGGAGATCGAGTTCAGTAACATGTTGAAGTCAGTAGGCGGAAACGTTGTCAACGACGACAACACGCCGGGTTGGAACACCGACGAGGGCTTGGCCGCGGCAAACCGCATCGTCGAAATCTCCGACGCTTGCATGAGCGACGCAGGCCGTTCGTTTGGCATCGATGATTCCGAAGCTGCGTTGCGCTCCGGCGAGCTGCCGATGGCAACGATCTGGGCATCGCGTGCGGCGCAGATGGATGACCCCGAGAACAGCTTGGTCGTCGATCTGATCGACTTCCTCCCTGCGATTCGCACGACCGGGGACTCTCTGCGTAACGGTCCGGCATTCGTCGACTACTACGCGATTCCCGCCGGCGGCTCGGTAGACCCAGAACAGGTCTTCCTCGTCATCATGGCGGCTATCGACGCAGAGTCTCAAGATGCTGCGGCCGCTCACGCCGCCGTCGCTCGTTTGAGCGCAACGAACGCAGATGCTCCGCGCAACGGTCGGGCTTCGGCGATCAGCGTTGCCGAAGGTGTCGGTGCTCGCATCAAGAATCCTGCGTTGCCCGTCGCCCAAGGCGTTCTAGGTGATGCTCTCTTGTCGATCACCGCAACCGGGGCCGACCCTGCGACCGCGTTGGCCGAGGCAGAAGCTGCCTACATCGAAGAGGCCACCGCTGCAGGATTCCTGAGCGAATAGCGGCACGAATGCGACGAGGGGAGTGAAATGAATCGTAGAACGTTCGCCGGTTTCACCTGGCCAAGCGTCTTCGTCATGAGTGCGCTCATGGTGTTTCCCCTCGTCACCACGATCTACCTCTCGTTTCACCGGATCTTTCTGCGAGATCTCGGTGAACGAGAGTGGATCGGGCTCGGCAACTACACCGACGTGTTATCCGACCCCGCGTTCTGGGACGCGTTCCGGCTGACAATTCTGTATGTCGTGATCGTCGTTCCCGTCCACATGGTGCTGGGGTTGGGTCTCGCCACCTTGCTCGACCGGGTAAAGCGGGGCCGTGGCATCTATCTCGCCGCGATGCTGCTTCCGTTCGTTGTCACGCCCGTCGTCGGCACCTTGTTGGTTCGCGATCTGTTCGACCGCGGTGGTCTCATTAGCTGGCTGTGGGACGTCGTCACCGACGACCCGTTCGTCATCACCAGCGGCAATGTCAAATGGGTGATCATCGTGCATGGCATCTGGGCGATTACGCCCTTCGCAGTGATCACGTTCTTCGCCGGTCTACAGACGTTGCCAGAGGAACGGGTCGAGGCCGCCAGCATCGACGGCGCCGGATTCTGGGCGACCCAGCGTTTCGTTGTGCTGCCGCATTTGCGATCGCTGACCATCTTCGTGCTCCTCATCACGATCATGGACGCCTACCGGGTATTTGACAGCTCATTTGTCTTTGGTCAAAGCGTCGGCCAGGCGGCCCACACACTGCAGGTCTACAACTTTGAAGTCGCCTTGACGGGTCAGATTGGGCGCGTCGGCAAAGGCAACGCCATCGCGGTGATCACGATCATTGGCATCTTCGTGGTGCTGATTCCGTTCCTGCGCAAGTCGTACAAAGAACAGATCGAGGAACGATGAAACAGTTCCGACTAGCGGCCTCGAGATTCGGGATCCACGCAACCCTTTTCGTCACGATCGTTCTGACATCGGTGCCGTTCTATTGGGCGGCGCAGAATTCGATCAAGTTCACTCGCGACACCATCAAGAGCACACCGACCTTCTGGGGCTTCTCGGTCACAGCCGATCCCTATCGCAAGTTCTGGTTCGACAACCAAGAACAGAACATGTGGCAGGTCGGCCTCTTCTTCGTGGTGCTCATTGCGTCGGTAGCAACGCTGGCCCTCGTGCGTAAACGGTTCATCACGACGTGGCCCTTCACCTTGGCAATAGTCGCAGCGTTCTGGATCGCGCTGACAGTGTTTCCCAAGATCTTCGACATGAACCGAGAGTTCGACTTCTTTGTGAACTCGATCTTCGTCACCGTCTTCACAGTGATCATTTCGATAAGTATCGGCTTGCTCGCCGGTTACGGGCTCGCTCGTTACTCGGGTCTGTCCGGGGCGGTAATCCTGATTGTGGCGCTCGGGTTCCGCGCCCTGCCTCGCACGGCGTTTGTGTTGCCGTACTTCTTCGTCGCCAAGGAATTGGGCATTCTTGATTCGCGACTCGTGATCGTGCTCGCGCTCGTAGCGATCAATCAGCCATTCACGATCTGGATGCTGCGCAGCTTCTTCATGGAGATCCCACGTGAGATCGAAGAGGCAGCCATGATGGACGGCGCAACGCGACTGCAGGCGTTTCGAATGGTCATCATCCCGATCATGTGGCCCGGCATCATCGCGACGTCGCTCTTCACCATGCTGCTGGCCTATAACGAGTTCCTCTTTGTCAGAGTGCTTGCGGTTACCGAGTGGACACTGCCGGTCGCGATTTCCGCCCTGACCGGCGGTGACAGCGCCGGCACCGTCACCGAGGCGGCTGCTGCGTCGGTCTCGATCACACTGCCGATCATCATCGTGATCCTCATCTTCCAGAAACATCTGGTCAAGGGCCTCGGCGCTGGCGCCGTCAAGGGATGAGCCAGATGAGTCGACTGGCAGCGGCCAAACGGGTCGTGCTCGACTACTACGACGCGCTCGATTCCGCACCGACCACCGAGACCCGGTCGGTGCTTCGGAACCACACAACTGCCGACTACCGCTGGCGAGGCGTGCACCCGTTCCACGAGCAGTCCAACGCCGACTCGGTCGCCGACGTCTTCTGGGAGCCAGTGAAGCAGGCCTTTACGAGCCTGCAGCGACGACCCGACATCTTCCTCGCTGGCTTCAACACCGTCGCCAGCGCGCCGCCTGTTTCAGAAGCGATCGACGAGCCTCGGGGTGACGTGTGGGTGTGTCAGATGGGGCACCTCCTCGGCTTGTTCGACGCGGTGTGGCTAGACATACCTCCGACGCGCAAGATGTGCTTTTTGCGGTATGCCGAATTTCATCGGGTCGAAGGAGACCTGATCGCCGAGACAGCTCTGTTCACCGATGTGGTCAGCGTGATGCGCCAGGCGGGCCACTATCCGTTGCCGCCCGCAACCGGCGCCTCGCATCTCCATCCGGGGCCGCGAACCCACGACGGCTTGCTCTTTGGTGACCAACCCCACGACGAGGGCGACGCGACGATGTCGCTGGTAAATCGCATGATCGACGATCTCACCCAGGCCAACCATCGGGCCAACGAGACCGGTGATAACCGCGTGCCGCGGTCAGCCCTGGCGGCAACGTGGCATGACGACATGATTTGGTCCGGCCCCGAGGGCATTGGTTCAACGTTCACCATCGACCGGTACCAAGAGCAGCACCAGCACCCGTTTCGTTTCAACCTGGCGAACAAGAAATTCAACGGCCATGCCGCCCGGTTCGCCGAGGGTTCCTACGCATGCTTCTTCGGCTGGGCGAACCTGACAAACACTGCAGCTGGCGGGTTTCTGGGCATGACCGCGAACGACACGCCAGCCGACATGCGGGTCGTCGACGTCTACCGACGCGACGGTGACAAGCTCGCCGAGAACTGGGTCTTCATCGACATGTTGCATTGGCTCGACATGCAGGGTCTTGATGTGCTGGCCCGCATGCGACAACTACTCGGAAAGGAACAGTTATGAAGGGATCTCGACCGGTTCAGGCCGAATTGAGCCGTGACACCGATCTGTCGAAGACCGACGAAACACGTTCGGTGATCGAAGCAATGATCGACGGCTTGAACGATCACCGCATCGAAGACGTTGGCGAGTTCTTCGCCGACGACTTCAGGTGGATGGGCAATCAGGGATGCGGAACCAAGCATGGCCTGCGAGAGTTCCAAGACAATTGGCAGCGTCCGTTTCAGGACGCATTCCACGACAAGATTTGTATCGACGAGGCCCGGCTATTCATGGGCGAGTGGGCCGCCGCGTTTGGGCGCCAAGAGGCCACCCACGGGGGCGAGTTCATGGGTGTACCCGCGACGGGCAAGAGAATTGAGATTCGCTATATGGACTTCTGGAAGGTCGCCGACGGCAGGATCACCGACAACTGGGTGATGGTCGATTTCCCCAACGTGCTGGCTCAGCTTGGTGTCGATGTCTTCAGGGGTCACGGCTGGGAAGCAAGGGACAACTAATGGCTTCGGTAACACTCGACAAGATCACCAAGATCTATCCGAACGGTTTCCAGGCGGTGACCGACCTCTCACTCGAACTGCAAGACGGTGAGTTCCTCGTACTCGTAGGCCCATCGGGGTGCGGCAAGTCGACGGCGCTGCGAATGATCGCCGGACTCGAAGAGATCAGCGGTGGTCAGCTCTTCGTGGGCGATCGCATGGTCAACGAGGTCGCGCCAAAGGATCGAGACATCGCAATGGTGTTTCAGAACTACGCGCTCTACCCACAGATGACCGTGGCCGAGAACATTGGTTTTCCGTTGCGACTACGCAAGGTCGCCAAACAAAAACGGCGAGAGATGGTCGCAGACGCGGCACGCGTGCTCGAACTGACCGAGCAGCTCGACAAGAAGCCGTCGCTGCTGTCTGGGGGCCAGCGTCAGCGGGTTGCGATGGGTCGAGCCATCGTGCGCCAGCCGTCATTGTTCTTGATGGACGAACCTCTCTCGAACCTCGATGCCAAGTTGCGGGTGCAGATGCGCGCCGACATTGCGGGCATCCAGCGTGACCTCAACGTCACCACGTTCTACGTGACCCACGATCAGGTCGAGGCAATGACCATGGGCGACCGGGTCGCAGTGATCAAAGACGGCGTGCTGCAACAGGTCGCACCTCCCGAAGAGCTCTATGACAACCCGGACAATGTCTTCGTCGCCGCCTTCATTGGTTCACCGTCAATGAACCTCTACGAGGCTGTGCTCTCTCAGGCTGGCGATGACTTCAGGCTGGCGTTGGGCGATCAGACTCTCGCAGTGCCCAGATCGGTAGTCGCCGAACGGCCTTCGCTAAACGACTACCTCGATGCGCCGGTCGTCGTCGGGTTTCGGCCTGAGCACCTCGAAGACGCCGCCGTGGCAAATGACCATCCGTCAGACCAACGTCTGAGCGCGACGATCGAACTGCGCGAGGCGCTGGGTGCTGAGACACTCATGCACTTCAACGTTGCGGCACCGACCGTAGACAGCGGCGATCCCGATGCTCTTGACGATCTTGGTGACGAAGACGTCGGGCGCTGCACCGGCCGCTTCAGCTCGTCAACTCGGGCACGCGTGGGTGATCAGATCGAAATCAACGTCGAGACCGAACACCTCCACTTCTTTGACCCCAAGACCCACCTAGTGATCCGCTGATGCGCACAAGTACCGAACGAATTCTTACAACTCACGTCGGAAGCCTGCCTCGTTCCGAGGCGGTCACTAAGGGCGTGTTCGCGATCGAGAGAGAGGAACAAATCGATCTCGAACAACATGCGCGAGAGATCAAAATCGCGGTTGGCGATGTCGTCGCCCAGCAGGTGGCAGTTGGCGTCGATGTGGTCAGCGACGGCGAGATGAGCAAGCTCAGTTACGCGACCTACATCAAGGATCGAATCACTGGCTTCGAGGGCGACAGCCCTCGCCGTGCGCCGGCCGACCTCGAGGAGTACCCCTCTTTCCTCGAGCGTCAGGCGGCGTCCGGGGGTACGCCGACGTATCGGCGCCCGCAGTGTGTGGGACCGATCGAGGTCAAGGACATGGGACCGTGCCACGTTGACACCGCCAACCTTCGGGCCGCGGTCGACGCTCATCACCCAGTAGATGCCTTCATGAACGCGGCGTCGCCCGGTGTCATAGCGTTGTTCCAGCCAGATGCCCACTACGGCGACCACGAGACGTACTTGCAGGCGCTGGCAGAAGCCATGCGGGCCGAGTACGAAGCGATCATCGAAGCCGGGTTCGTGCTGCAACTAGATTCACCCGACCTCGGGTTGGGGCGACACATGATGTTCAAAGGCCGCCCCGACGACGAGTACGAACGGCTCGCCAACCTGCACGTCGAGGCACTCAACCATGCGGTGCAGAACATCGATGCCGAAGACATGCGCCTGCATATTTGCTGGGGCAACTACGAGGGGCCACACACCCACGACGCTCCCATGTCCCAGGTGCTACCAATTGCGCTTCGAGCCAAGCCGCAGGCCTTGCTGTTCGAAGCTGCCAATCCCCGCCATGCCCACGAGTGGGCGACGTTCGCTGAGGCCGATATTCCCGACGACAAGGTGCTGATCCCTGGGGTGATCGACACGACCACCCATTTCGTCGAGCACCCCGAACTCATTGCCCAGCGCATCGAGCGCTTCGCCGACATCGTCGGACGCGAGCGAGTGATGGCCGGCACCGACTGTGGGTTCTCGACTTTCGCTGGTTACGCGGGCATCGATCCCTCAATCGCCTATGCCAAGCTCTCAGCGCTTAGCGACGGTGCGGCAATCGCATCTGAACGGCTCTGGACGACGGGGGTCTGAAGATGTCCTTGTTACTGAATCAGAACAACAAGGCGGCCGTGTGGGACTTCTGGCAGAAGCTCAACCATGTTCCAAACGAGCAGGTGGCCGACGTGGTTCGTGCGGCGTGCCACGAAGACGTGAACTGGAACGGTTCGGCACCCATCGACCAACTCGTGGGCGTCGACGCGCTCATCACCGATTTCTGGGAACCGCTGCTGCGTTCATTCCCTGATCTGCAGCGGTCGCCCGACATCTTTATGGGCGGTATCGACGACGGCGAGTCGGTGTACGGCAGCGAACACGGCGAAGAGTGGGTGTCAGGCTGCGGGCACCTGACCGGCACGTTCGTCGAGGACTGGCTCGGAATCCCGGCATCAGGCAAGAAGACGAACATGTACTTCGGCCAGTTCTATGTGATGCGCGAAGGCAAGATCGCCGAGAGTTACGTGATGTTCGACATCTTGTCGGTGATGCGACAAGCGGGCTACGAGGTGCTCCCACCCTCACCTGGTGCCGACGGCGGCAAAATTCCGGCACCGACTGCGGGCGACGGGATTCTGCTTACTGAGCAGGATCCGCTCGAGGGGCGCAAGACGGTGCAACTGGTCGAGGCCATGGGTCGAGGGCTCGAACGCTACGTGCGCGATCGCGACGGCGACGACATGTCACGCATGGAGCAATGGCAGTACTGGGACCAAGACATGAAGTGGTACGGCTACTCGGGAATCGGGCGCTGTTACACGCTCGAAGAATTCGCTGACTTCCATCAGCGGCCATGGCTGCACGGGTTCGGCGACCGCGGCCTGAGCCATGACCCCGATGCCGGTCGGGTCATGGGTTTCGTTGGCGAGGGCACGTACTCGTGCGGCGGAATCTGGGACGTCGTCTTTTCGCACCACCACGGCACCTATGCCGGGATCCCGGCAACCGGCAACCTGATGACGATCCGTGACTTCGACTGGTGGAAGCGCGGAGACAATGACTTGCTCACCGAAAACTGGATCCCGATCGACTTGATCGACTTGACCCGCCAGATGGGCGTCGACCTGATGGAGCGGCTCGCAGTGAAGGTCGATGAGCGGGCGGCCAAAGGCTGGTGGTGAGCCTGGTCGAGTCGAACCAGCGCAACAAGCAGCTTGTGTGGGAGTACTGGCAGGCGCTGGGCTCCGCCGACCCGAACGACCGCCAACGGGCCGCGGCAACGACGATCGCGGCCGATGCCTGGTGGCATGGCCACGCGCCGGTCGGCTCGGTGCAGGGCAGCGAAGCGTTCATCAAAGCTGCATGGGAGCCGCTGCTGGCCTCGTTTCCCGACCTGCAACGAGAGACGTTCATCTTCTTCGGCGGTAGATCCAATGGCCGCGTCGACGGCGACCTCGACCGTGACGGTCACCTCTGGGTGACCGGCACCGGCGTGATGCACGCGAACTTTGCGAGCGACTACCTGGGCATTGCGGCCACCGGGCAACTCGTGACCCTTCGTTGGGGCGAATTCTGCCGGGTCGAATCCGACCGCATTGTCGAGACGTTCTTCCTGATCGACGTGGTCGACCTGATGCGCCAAGCGGGCTGCAATCCACTGCCCACGAGCTTGGGCGCCGAGGGCGAGTATCCGCCGCCTGCTCAAGGTGACGGCGTGCTGCTCGAGGCTCAGAACATTTCACAATCTGACTACAGCCTCGACCACATACGTCGCTTCATCTTTGACGGCCTGAATCTGTATGACCAGGATGAGCTCAAGAGCATGGGCATGGCCGACTTCTTCGAGCGTGACGTGCAGTGGTACGGCCCGGGCGGCATCGGCGCCTGCCATGGCCTGCAACAGTTCGAGGACCTACATCAGCGACCGTGGCTGGTGGCCTACCCCGACCGTCAGGTGCAGGATCTCGACGCATTGTTTGCCGAAGGGCCATTCAGCGCCGCGCCCGGCTGGGCAGGCGTCAAGGCAACCCACACGGGCCCCTACCTGGGTGTTGATGCGACCGGCAACCAGATCTCGTTCAATGGCCTCGACTGGTGGAAACGCGACGGCGAGAAGTACATCGAGAACTGGGTCTTCGTCGACATGATCCATCTCTTCGCCCAGTTCGGCGTCGACCTCTTCGACCGCATGCGAGACCTGCGGCCATAGCCACGGCTCTCAATTCGATGGGCGTGATCGACTCACTCAACGGCGTCGACTCACGTCGCGATTCGTCGCTTAGGTTGCGTAGCCGTAGGTGGCAAACGGGTTCATCACTTGGTTGCCCCACAGTCTCCCTCGTTCGGCACCGGTCAGGCCCACGTCGTCGGCGACCTCGTCCCAATGCTCGGTCACGACCCGAACCTGGCCGTCGATGATCGAGCGGGCGTCGGCTTCGGACAGGTCGTAGTGGCGCGCCCCACGAAGACACGTTGCGAACTGCGACAGCCGACCACCGTCGGGGGCGATCGCCATGGCTTGGGCCTGCTCGCCACCGGCTCGGGCTTGAGGGCAGATGTCATAGGCAGGGGTCAGTTCCAGGCGTTCGCCATTCCAGAACGCCGCGTGGTTCCGGGCGTGGTCATCGGTGTTGCCAATGACGATGTTGAAGACGATTCGAGCGAACAACTCGCGCAAGGTTGCCTTCCGTCGAACGAATCGCTGTCGGACAACGTCGGCCAAACCGTGGTAGCTCGCGTGCCGCCCAGCCATCTCGTGAAGCCCAAGAATCGTGAGAGCGGAAACGAAGGCGCGTCTCGCATCGCCCGCATCTCGGTCAAACCGATCGACGAGAAGGACATCGCGGCCCGCGACCTCGACCAATTCGGTTTCGGCGACGTCGAGTCCAGCGAGCCGGGCGAGGCGCATGGCTGCCGCCTCTGCCTTGATGACCGGATACGTATCGGTCCGAGATGAGAACTTCGCAATCATGTTTCGAGACCCGTCGGCGAGAGTGGCCTTCGGACGTGCGCCACCCACTGACGAGCCAGCGGTCAGCGCTTCAGCGAGATTGGCGTCGAGTTCGTCGCCGTCTTGAATCGCATCAGCTGCCTTGAGGAGGTCTTCGATGGAAGCATCGTGCAGACGGGGAAGGTACTCGGTCGGCGACTCCTGGAAGTCGAGCGCGCCTGGCCGGTTTGATCCGGATCGAAGCAGATACGTGAGCAGCGGCACTTCGGCGGGGTCGTGCAGGCGCGCATCGAGCGCGAACTGCCTCATGATCACGCGCTGGCCCCAGGCGTCGGGACCGCCATCGCGAATCACCCCTGCGACATCAAGGCCGGGGCCTGGTTCGATACGGCCACGACCGAGAGGCAGTTCCGGGAGGTAGAGCGGAAGTGCAGCGTCGTTCGCGAGATACGACTGGCCATAAGCGAACGTAATCACGAATCCGCCGCCGGGTGCCGGCAAGGCTTCGAGCACGCCTGTCGGTATTGGCTCGTGCGCATCGGGCAACCACGACCAGACAAAAGCTCGGTCGGGATTGTCAGAAGTCATCATCAAGACCCTCGTCGGAGATCGGCACGACCCGCTCGCCGAGCAGGGCAGCGCGATCTACCAGATTGCCGGCGAGCACAGCGAGCTCGGATGGGCTTGCGCTGAACAGCGGAACGCCTACGAGCACGGCGACGTCGAGCGCAGTACCAAGCGCCACCGATGGATCACCGCGCTCGACCTTTCGAAGAGTTGGCGTCGATACGCCAGCCTGCTCCGCAAGTCGGGTTGCGCTCCACCGACGTCGTCGTCTCGCGGCTGCGACCTGGGCGCCCAACGCGCGCGCAGCATCTCGAGCCTGCGGAGTGATTGATTGCGCCACTAGTTGCCTCCGCTGGGAATAATACTTTCGCTTAGACCACTTATGCAAAGAATACTTTCTACACTGACCACCGCCAAGCGAGTCGGACCACGAGTGCGGGCCGCAGTGGTCAGGCTGTCAGTAGCGCCGCTGGTAGTACGGCGATGCCGTCGGCGCGGCGATAGGCCTCTTTTCCTGTGGTGACGATGGCGGCGTCGAGAAGGTCGGGCCCGATTCGAGCTGCTAGCCATTCCAAGTGTCGGCTGTCGTTGCGATCTGGGGTGGCGGAGAGTTTCACCTCGATGGCAACAACTTTGCCGTCGCCTCGTTCGATGATGAAATCGATTTCGTGTTCTCCTGACCGGGTTCGCAGATGTCGGACGCTGGCCTCGTTGGCTTGGGCGTAGGTCCGAAGCGAGAGCGCGACGAGTGATTCAAAGAGAGCGCCGAGCAGGGTTCCATCGCGGGGGATTGCGGGTCCGGCTCGCGCGCCTTCGATTAGTGCGTCGTTGTCCATGCCGAGCAAGCGGGCGGCTAGAGCCGGATCGGCAAGCTGATGTACGGGTGATGCAGCGAGTCGCCGAAGTCGATTTCGGGTTGGCGCCCAGGCTGGGGTTTCTTCGATCATCCACAGTTGGTTCAGTGTCGCCCGGTACGGGATCGTCGTTGTTTTGGCAGGCTTGTCTGACTCGCCAGACGACGCGGCGTCTCGAATCGTCTCATAGCTAGCGGTGGTTGATGAAGCAGCGGCGTAGGCAGTGATCCAACGACGCAATGCGTCTTTGTTGCGAACATTGTGACCAAGCTCGACAAAGTCTCGTTCGATTATTCGATCGATGTAGCCGTCGAGTTGGCTTCGCAGAACGCGCCCAGTCTGTGTGCGAATCGCTGGGAACCCGGACCGTATGATCTCGTTTACATAGTCCTCGAGAGAAACAGAGCTTGCACCCTCAACTGGCAAGCGCTTGCCGCTCAACAGGTCCGCGAGACTCACGGTGGGTTCAACCAGCGCCCGCTCGGCAAGAGACATGGGCCGCATTCGGACTGTCACGATTCGTCCTGCACCACTGTGGGTCGGTGCCTCAGTCGGCGTCGCCGACCCGGTCAAAAGGAACCTGCCCGGGCTGGCATCGCTGTCAACGGAACGGCGGACCAGATCCCAGACGCTGGGGAATCGTCGCCACTCATCGATCAGAATCGGGGCGTCACCAGTGATCAAACGTTCCGGTGCAGCCTTCGCGATCTCAAACTGATCCTGGTCATCGAGG
>Ga0114956_1000170_pt1 | contig 40942 bp, 29 predicted proteins | sample MaitaG_FD_87304 | JGI IMG/M metagenome (GOLD analysis project Ga0114956, IMG submission 87304) | Marine algal microbial communities from Maine, USA - Maine_Asex2 metaG | ecosystem: Host-associated > Algae > Red algae > Unclassified | place: Maine, USA | collected 2015-01-05 | reverse complement strand
GCGATGGCCGACGATGCGATGGCCGACGATGCGATGGCCGACGATGCGATGGCCGACGATGCGATGGCCGACGATGCGATGGCCGACGATGCGATGGCCGACGATGTCGAAGCCGCGCCCGACGTGCCGCTCGAATCCGGGATTGATCCGGCGATCGTGCTCGACTCGGTTGAGTTCATCGCCAGCGAAGATGGCGCGACGGGGGCGGCGAGCACGATCGACTCGGGCGCGCTGTGGACTGGTACCGACCTGCCGACCGAAGGCCTCGTGCGGACCCACGTCGTCGTCAAACCCGAGCCGCTCGCTGAACGTGGTAGCAAGTACTCCGCCGATTGGCAGATCCATAGCCTGACCACCGGCGAGCTGGTCGAGTCAACCTTTGAGCTTTTCTCCGACGGTCAGCTTCCGGTCTTCGAACTCGGCGACCGGCAGCTCCCGCTCCTCGTCGAACGAGCCATGGCCGATCAGCCGATCGAGAGCGACTTCATTGCCGTCTACCCGCTCGGCATGGATGACCTACCGGTCACGCTGGCGAGCGGTGATGCCTATGTCGCCTTTCTTCAGATCTATCGCTACACGGGTCCCGATGACGAAGCCGCCGATGATGGTGGTGCCGATGATGCTGGTCTCGGTGACGAGGCAGACGCAAGCGGCGCTGACGCTGATTCCGGTGACGCTGATGCCGGTGATGCCGCTGACGCTGATGCCGGTGACGCTGATGCTGATGCCGGTGACGCTGGTGCTGACGACGCCGGCAGTGATGATTCCGACGATGCGGGTCCGACGACCGACGACTCCGACGATGCGGGTCCGACCACCGACGACTCTGATGACTCCGGGCTCACCACCGACGACTCCGACGCGGGCGTCGAGGACACCGAAGGCGGCAACTAGCCCGACGCGGTTGTCAGCTCACGGAACGACATAGCCGATCGCTCCCCAGTGAGCGCCGGCACCGAACGCGGTGAAGACGACGTAGTCGCCGGATTGCACCTGGCCCTGGCTCCGCAGCTCGTGGAAGAGAATGGGCAATGTCGCCGCCGTCGTATTGCCATGGGCCGCGATGTTGGAGGGCGCCGTCTCGACGTCGACGCCAAGCTCGGCTCGCATGGCGACGGTGATGCGGTCGTTGGCCTGGTGCGATACCACGAGGTCGATGTCATCGACCGTTCGGCCATCGGCTGCCGCGACCTCCCGCACGGCGGCTGGCATTAGCCGCACGGCGTTCTTGAATAACGAACTGCCGTCCATGTGCGGCAAATGCAATCCGGCATCGAGTTGCGTGCCGTCGAGCCACGGCTGGTGCACGAAACCGGCTCCTGGTACGTGGATGAGTTTGAAAAGGCTGCCGTCGGTATGCAGCGCGCTTGTGCTGATCCCGCCGGATCGCTCGTCGGCTTGTAACACCATGGCGCCCGCTCCATCGCCGAACAGCACCGCCCAGCCGCGGCTGTCGGTCGAGGCTGCATAATCGGCGGCGTTGATCGTGTCGGTGCGCCCGCGCAGGACATCCCAGTTCTGACCGAAACGCAGATACCCGGCGTGCACTTCGGCACCGACCACAAGCGCCGTGCGGGCCCGCCCGCTTGCGAGTTGTGCGTCGGCCAAATCGAGTGCGTACAAGAAGCCGCTGCATTGGTGGCGTACGTCGAAGGCGGCCCCCGACTCCAAGCCCAGCTTGTTGTGGACGAGGGGGGCGATACCGGGGGCGAAGTAATCCGGGGTCATCGTGGCGGTGACGAGCAGATCGATGTCGTCGACGGTCAGGTCCGCAGAATCGAGTGCGAGCTGACAGGCTTCGACCGCCAGATCTGAAGCTCCGGTGCCTGGGGCAACGAAGCGGCGGCGGGCCACCCCGGTTCGTCGGAGAATCCAATCGTCGGATGTATCCATGATGCGACTCAGGTCATCGTTCGTGACCTCAAGTGGCGGTTGTGCGATTCCGGTACCGATGATGTGATTGCCCATCGCTGCGGAACCATAGGCCATGGGCGAACCCTGGGTCTTGCTCAAAGCCCGATCGTCCTCGATCCAGGTGAGAGTGATCCGTGAGCGAAAAATTCGCCCGAGTTGCGCGTTATCTACAAACGGCTAATTCGGTGGACAAGAACTTTCGTTAAAGTTGGCAGATGGGCAGAGATCATGCGTTTGTCGAAAGCGGTGTCGGTGAGAGCGATTTCGATCGTCGGATCTTTGGACATCGGCTCCGGCACTATCGGAAGCGGGCCGGTCTCACGTTGAAGGCGGTCGGTGAGATTGTCGACCGACCCTCGCCGTACTTGTCACAGCTCGAGAACGGTCATACCGAGCCGCGGCTGAGCATGATCAACAGCCTCGCCGATGCGCTCGGGTGCAGCCCGGGCGACCTTATGTCGTCCGATGCCCCGAACCGTCGGGCCGAACTCGAACTGGCTCTGGAAGCCGCGCAATCCGACCGGCGCACCGGGGAGTTGAACCTGCCGTACATTCGGCCGTCGGCCAAACTTCCCGATGAGGTCCTCGAACACATCGTCAACCTGCACGCGGCCCTTGACGTGGCCGAGAAGGCGGCGACCTACCGGCCGGGTGATGAAGCCCGCCGAGCCAACGCCGAGCTCCGCCAATCGATGCGGGATCAGAACAACTATTTCGCCGACATCGAGACGGCGGCCGCCGAAGTTCTCGCGGCGGCCGAATACCCCGGAGTCGGCCCGGTCTCAGAGCGCATGCTGATGGATCTCGCCGGCCGGATGGGATTCAACATCGAGCGGGTGCAAGACATCCCCCGATCGACGCGGTCGGTCAGCGACCTTCGTAATCGCACGATCTACATCCCGCAGCGCAACTCGTTGTCGACCCGAAGCGCCCGATCGGTCGTGCTACAAACGATTGGTCACTTTGTGCTCAAACATCAAGACAGTGACGACTTCTCTGAGTATGTACGCCAGCGGGTTGAGTCGAACTACTTCGCAGCCGCGGTTCTCGCCCCTGAGGCCGCAGCCGTCGACTTCCTGAAGGCCGCGCATGAGGCGCGAGACATCTCGGTCGAAGATCTCAAGGAGGTCTTCTACATCTCCTATGAAATGGCGGCGCACCGACTGACGAATCTGGCAACCAAACACCTTGACCTCTCGCTGCACTTCTTGCGGTCCGACGACGAAGGTGTGATCTGGAAGGCGTACGAGAACGACGGCGTGCCGCTGCCCGCCGAACCCGATGGCACCATCGAAGGTCAACGCCTGTGCCGCGAATGGGGTACCCGCCAAGCGTTCGAAAGCGAGGACGCGTACTCCTTGCACTACCAATACACCGACACCGCACACGGCGAGTTCTGGTGTGTCACGTATGTCGAAGTCGACCGGTCGCCGCTCGACGCGATCACGGTCGGCACGACCGGCGAACAGGCGATGTACTTCCGCGGCAGCGACACGATGCGCCTGACGGTCTCGAAATGCCCGGATGGGTTGTGTTGTCGGCAACCGAGCGATCGGCAGGCGGAGCGGTGGCGGCGAGCGGCGTGGCCGTCGGCGCGCGACCGCAGCCATGTCGTGTCGGGCTTGCCGACCGCGGGGGTTCCTTTCGAACGGTTCCCTGGCGTCGACATGGTCGAGGTCTTCGAATTCCTTGATCGGCACGAACAATGAGCGCCGATAGCGAAGCGCACCGATTCGGCGACGCGGCAGCAGTTGGGGCGGTTCTTGCCGGAGAACTTCGGGACTCGTTCGATCGTTTCCAGACCGAGTTTCGCACTATCAGCCGGCGGGCGCAGCGGCGCTGGCTCGATGCCGACTGGAAAGGTCACGCCGCCGACGTCGTCGAACGGCTTGAGGTCCACAAGCAGGCAGTGAACCGGGCGGTGAGCCGCGCCACCATGCGCCTCGACAATCTCGACCTCGCCGCGCGGCGTCAGATCTGGACCGAGAGCCGGCAACACTTTGCCGAACTCATCGAGGCCCGGCCCGACACCGAGCTGGCCGAGACGTTTTTCAACTCGGTGGCCCGCCGTCTGTTCACCATCGACGGGTCCGATCTCGACCTCGAGTTTCGGTGGCTCGGGGGCATCGTCTTGCCCGATCCCGCCGGGGGAGACACGCGTTGTTTTCGTCGCACTGGCACGACGGCGGAGCTCGTGGCCGAAATTCTCTCGGCCACGCCGCTTGCTGACACGCTCGACGACATCGGCGGCGATTCGGCACTGTGCGCTCAGTCGATCGACGCGCACCTTGAAGAAACGTGGGAAACGTGGCAACAGGGCACGCCGTTCGAAGTCGACGTGCTGGCGCCGCTGTTCTACCGAAACGGCCGGGCCTACATCGTCGGCCGGGTCCGCCACCTGAAGCGGATCTCGCCACTCGTTCTCGTGCTGCATCGCACCCGAACCGGCACGCGGGTCGACGCGGCGTTGTTGTACGAGAACCATGTGAGCCGAGTGTTCGGCTTCACCCGCGCGTACTTCCACGTCGAAGCCAAGAACCCGGCCCGGCTGGTGTCGTTTATCAAATCGATCGTGCCGACGAAACCCGTCGCCGAGTTGTATACGGCGCTCGGCTACAGCCATCACGGCAAGACCCAGCTCGTGCGGGCCCTGCACCGAACCCTTGATCATTCGAGCGATCAGTTTGTGTTTGCCCCCGGAGCCGAAGGCATGGTCATGACCGTGTTCACGCTGCCGTCGTTCGACGTCGTATTCAAGGTAATGAAAGACCGGTTCGACCCGCCGAAGCGCTGCACGCACCAGCAGGTCGTCGACAAGTACCGGCTCGTGTTCGAGCACGACCGGGTCGGCCGCATGGTCGACGCGCAGGAGTTCCGGAACTTCGTGCTGCCGCGATCGCGGTTCGCGACCGACGTGCTTGAGAAGTTGCTCGACGTCGCAGGCAGCACAATCGAGGTGCGAGGCGACGATGTGCTCGTCAAACACTTGTTCACCGAGCGTCGGGTTCATCCCCTCGACACGTATCTGCGAACGGCGGACCACGGCCGTGCTGCTGCAGCCGCCCTCGACTACGGGCAAGCGGTAAAGGATCTCGCCGCGGCCGGCATCTTCCCCGGTGATCTCTTCCCGAAGAACTTCGGGGTCACGCGCCACGGTGCAGTTGTGTTCTACGACTACGACGAGATCCAGCTCGTGACCGAGACAAACTTCCGGGCTATCCCCGCGGCCCGAACCCCAGAGGAAGAGATGTCGGCCCAAGCCTGGTTCTCGGCTGATCACGACGATGTCTTCCCTGAGGAGTTCACGCACTATCTACGGTTCCAGCCCGAGATCCAGAAGATCTTCAACGAGGAGCACGGCGACCTTTCGACCGTCGACTTCTGGCAGACGATGCAACGTCGCGTGCAACTCGACGGACCCCGGCGCTTCTTTCCCTACCCGAGCCGGGTGCGCCTTCACCGCAAAACTGCTGCGGTGGCCACCGATGTCTGAAGCCCGCTACCTCGATGACGGCACGTTCGATGCCGTTGTCTTCGACAAAGATGGCACGTTGCTCGACTTCCACCAGACGTGGGGCGGCGTCACCGAACGGGTGATCCGAGCCGTGGCGGTCTCTGACGAGCAGGCGCTCGTCGTCGCCGACGTGCTCGGCTTCGATCTCGACACCTACGCTTTCGCAGCCGACTCGGTGCTGATCGCCGAGAGCAACGCCGTCGTAGCTGAGCGCATTGCGACGGTGGCTCCCGACGTCGACCTGGCCAAGCTCGAAGCCGTGGTCCTCGAAGCATCGGAAGGCGCGGCGGCTCCCAGAGACGGAGCGTCGGCACTGCTCGCCGCGCTCGCGACAGCTCGAATACCCGTCGCCGTGGCTACAAACGACACGGCCGAGACGGCTCGGCGCCAGCTGGCCGACACCGGGTGGCTCGACCAATTCGTCGCCGTCGTCGGTTACGACTCGGGTCACGGAGCGAAGCCCGACCCCGCCATGGTGACTGCCGCTCTTGCCGCCACCGGTGCGCTGCCGCACCGCGCAGCGATGGTGGGCGACTCGTCGCACGACCTTGACGCAGGTCGTGCTGCGGGGCTCGTTACGGTCTACGTCGGCACCGATGCCGCGGTTGCGCGATCTGCCGATATCGCCGTCGATCATCTAGGCCGGCTCTCGCAATTCACCGCCGCCGACCGATAGGAGTTCGGCGCTTGGCTGAGGCGGACACGGCGTCTATCATCCTTTTGTCCGGACAATCAGGCTTCCGGCCTCTTTGTTAGAGGTTCTAACAATTCCGCTACGTGGTATAAGGTCTGCGATCACATGACTCGATTGGGCTTTCTTCTCGACTCCGACAGCTGTATCGGCTGCCACGCGTGCACGGTTGCTTGCAAGAGCGAGCACGATGTGCCGCTCGGCGTGAACCGAACATGGGTGAAGTACATCGAAACCGGCTCGTTCCCGAACGTCAGCCGACACTTCTCGGTGATGCGCTGCAACCAGTGCGATGACGCTCCCTGCATGGAGATTTGTCCGACCAGCGCGTTGTTCCGTGCGCCGAACGGGGTCGTCGACTTCAACGACGACAACTGCATCGGTTGCAAGGCGTGCATGAACGCCTGCCCGTACGACGCGCTGTACATCAACCCGGAAACGAACACCGCCCACAAGTGCAATTTCTGCAACCACCGCATCGAGGACAACCTTGAACCGTCGTGTGTGGTCGTGTGCCCGACCGAGGCGATCGTGGTCGGCGATCTCGACGATCCGAACTCGAAGATCTCGACGATGATCGCTCGCAACGACGTTGCGGTTCGAGCCCCCGAGCAGAACACCCAACCCAAGGTCTATTACAAGGGCGCACACATGGCGTCGCTCGACCCGCTGGCCACGAGCATTTCGGCCGACGGAATGATCTGGGCCGACACGACCGAGCATCACCCCACGCCTCCTAATCACGAGAAGCTCGACGCCCGGACCGCCTACACAACGGCGCACCCGATCACGTGGAAGGAGAAGGTGTCGGGGTACCTCGTCACCAAGGCGATCGCGGGCGGCGTGATGATCATCGCGGCGCTGCTCGCACTGCTCGGCAACGACGACTTCGAGGTCGATGGCGTTCAGTCGTCGATCGGTGTCGTGCCACCGATCGTGGCCGGCATCTTCCTCGCGATCACCGGCGCATTGCTCGTCGCCGATCTGAAGCAGCCGAAACGCTTCTACTACCTCATCACGAAGGGAAATCGATCTTCGTGGCTGGTGAAGGGCGCCTATGTGCTGATGGCCTTTGCGATCGCGACGGGCCTGTGGTGGCTCGGCGGTCTCGCCGAGTCCGAGACGCTCATCAAGGTCATGATTGCGCCCGTTGCCATCCTCGGCTTCGGGGTCGCCGGGTACACGGCCTTCTTGTTCGGCCAGTGTGAGGGCCGCGACCTCTGGCAAACGCCGCTGCTACTGCCCACGTTGCTCTGTAGAGCGGTCGTTGCGGGCGGCGCTACCTATGCAATTCTCGATCTGTTCCTGAAAGTGCCCGATGCCGCGGCTATTCGTTGGGCGTTCCTCGCTGGTCTCATCGGCGTGGCGCTGCTCACGTGGGCCGAGCTGGCCTCGACCGGCTCCCGCCATGTCGAAATGGCGGTGCACGAGATGGTGAAGGGCGACCAAGCCAAGAACTTCTGGTTTGGTGCTCTGATCGGTCTCGTTGCCCCCGGTGTCATGTTGATCATCGATCGGGTTGCCGATGTCGATTCGGCGCCACTCGCCGCCATCGCCGGCCTCTTCGCTCTCGTCGGCATGTTCTTCGCCGAGACCGCCTTCGTCCGCGCCGGTCAGTCGGTGCCCCTGTCATGACCGTGAAATTGTTCGCTCCGACATTGTTCGCTGCTGCGTCGCAAAGCATTGCCCGCAGCAGCTCCAGCCCATCGAAGAGTCGAATCTTTGAACGTCCGCACCTCGAAGCAACGGCTGCGTGCGAACGCTTGCGACCGAAGGTCGAGACAAACAACACCGCGATCTGGAGATCACGTCTGTGACCGACCTGCAGAAGTACCCGCCGCACGATCAGTGGCACGATTACACCGCCCTTGATGCGAAGGCGTGGCCCAACAAGGTTGAGAAGAAGTACACGATCGTGCCGACGACGTGCTTTAACTGCGAAGCGGCGTGTGGCCTCGTTGCGTACTTCAACCAAGAGACGGGCGAGATCGAGAAGTTCGAAGGCAACCCTGAGCACCCGGCCAGTCGCGGCCGGAACTGTGCCAAGGGACCGGCCACCTTGAACCAGGTGTATGACCCCGAGCGAGTCATGTATCCCATGCGTCGCGTCGGCGAACGGGGTAGTGGCGAATGGGAGCGCATCAGCTGGGACGATGCGCTCGACGAGATCGGCAGTCGGTTGCGTACCGCCCTGATCGAAGACCGCCAGAACGAGATCATGTACCACGTCGGCCGCCCCGGCGAAGACGGCTACACGAACCGCGTGCTGCAGGCCTGGGGTGTCGACGGCCACAACAGTCACACCAACATCTGCTCGTCGAACGCCCGCATCGGCTACCAGAGCTGGATGGGCCACGACCGCCCGTCGGCCGACTACGCGAACGCCCAGGTCATCTTCCTCATCTCGTCGCACCTCGAGGCCGGGCACTACTTCAACCCGCACGCCCAGCGCATTATCGAAGCCCAGAACAACGGTGCGACGATCATCTGTGTCGACCCTCGGCTGTCGAACACCGGGTCAAAGGCCGACCACTGGCTTCCGGCTTGGCCCGGCACCGAGCCGTTCTTGCTGCTCGCAATCGCCCGCCTACTCATCGAGAACGGAACGTGGCACCGCGAGTTCGTTGAACGGTGGGTGAACTGGAAGACATTCCTCACCGAGCTTCGCCCGGACCTGCCGCTCGAATTCGATTCGATGCAGACCGCACTGCTCGACCACTACGCCGAGTACACGCCCGAACAAGCCGAACACATAACCGGCATTTCGGCCGATCAGATTCGCGAGATCGCCGACATCATCGGCAAACACCCAACCAAGTTCGCGTCGCACAACTGGCGAGCGGCCGGTGCTGGCAACATGGGCGGCTGGCAGGTGGCCCGCTGCCTCTTCTTCCTGAACGTGCTCACCGGTTCGGTCGGCACCGTCGGCGGTACGACCGGCAATGGCTGGAACAAGTTCAAGCCCGCAGCGCCGAAGGGCGCACCTGGTCTGAACCAATGGCAGGAACTTTCCTGGCCCCGCGAATTCCCGCTGTCGTACCACGAGATGTCGATCCTGCTGCCGCACTTCCTGAACGAAGGGCGCGGCACCCTCGACACCTACTTCAGTCGGGTCTACAACCCGGTGTGGACCAACCCCGATGGTTTCACCTGGCTCGAAGCGCTGAAGGATGAGTCAAAGGTCGCGTGCCACGTCGCGCTCACGCCAACGTGGAACGAAACCGCATGGTTTGCCGACTATGTGCTGCCGATGGGTGTCGGCGCCGAACGCCACGACATCGCGAGCTACGAGACCCACAGCGGCCGCTGGATCGGCTTCCGGCAACCCGTGTTCCGTCGTTACGCAGAACTCCAGGGCGAAGACGCGGGTTCCTCGCGTCGAACGCACGAATTCAACCCCGGCGAGGTCTGGGAAGAGAACGAGTTCTGGATCGATCTGTCGTGGCGCATCGACCCCGACGGTTCGCTCGGGCTGCGCCAATGGTTCGAGAGCGACGAGCAGCCGGGCGAGCCGATTTCGGTCGACGAGTACTACGGCAAGATGTTCGCCGATTCGGTGCCGGGTCTTGCCGACGCGGCTGCCGCTGCTGGTCAGACGCCGCTTGAGTACATGCGTGATCGCGGGGCCTACGCGATTCCCGGCAACCAATACGAGCCGTACGAACGCATCATCTCACCTGATGCGCTCGCTGGCGCAGTGAAGGACGCCGAAGGCGTTTACCGCAAGCCCAACACGGCGGCGACGTTCGACGGTTCGGCCGAGGCCTACACCGACACGAAGCTCGCCGGGCTCGGCGATGGCTCACCGGCGATCGAGGTCGACGGCGAAGCGCGCGAAGGTTTCCCGACGCCATCCAAGAAGCTCGAACTGTTCTCGACGACGCTGTCGGACTGGGGCTGGCGCGAACATGCCACACCCGGCTGGATTCCCTCGCACGTGCACTGGGAAGACCTCGACATGGCGGGCGACGAGCGTATCCTGCTGCCGACGTTCCGCATCCCGACTCTCATCCACACTCGCTCGGCGAACAGCAAGTGGCTCAGCGAGATCAGTCACCGACATCCGCTGTGGATCCACCCTGAGGACTGCGAGAAGCTCGGCATCGATGAGAACGGGTTGGTCCGTATCTCGACCCGCATCGGCCACTTCGTCATCCAAGCGTGGCGCACCGAAGGCATCCGGCCCGGTGTCGTCGCGGCGTCGCACCACATGGGGCGCTGGCGGGTCGAAGAAGACAAGGCTCGTTCGTGGGGTGCCGGCAAGGCTCAGATCTCGAACGACGGCACGACGTGGAACCTGCGCCGCACCGACGGCATCCGTCCGTACAAGAGCAACGACCCCGACACCGGCCGCATCTGGTGGAACGACACTGGGGTGCATCAGAACCTGACGTTCTGTGTCCAGCCTGACCCGATCAGCGGTATGCAGTGCTGGCATCAGCGGGTGCGGGTGACGCCGGCTGAGGCTGGCGATCAGTACGGCGACGTGGTCGTCGACACGGCGAAGTCACGCGAGGCGTATCTCGACTGGATGGCGAAGACGCGACCGGGCCCGGGCCCGCATGGTCTGCGCCGCCCGCTCTGGTATGCCCGTCCGCTCAAGCCCGTCATCGAGGCCTACCGCGACACCGTCACCGATGCCCCCGACCACTCCGCCGGTGGTTATCGGGCGTAAGCGCCTCGGGTCTACCGCAGCCAGTACCAGTAGACGCCGGCGGCCGCGGCAGCGAGCGCAAACACAATCAGAACGACCGTGCCGGTCTTGCCGGTTGCGGCGTCTTTGGCCTCGTTCGCCTTCTCGCGGACGATGAGCAACAGCCGCGCGGCCCACTCGAAGTCGCGCGCCAGAATCGCGAGACCCGCCGCGATGCCGAGCAGGCCGGGTCCGGGCAGGATCATCATCGCAAGGCCCGCGAACAGCACGAGGAAGCCGACGATGATCCGGCCGATCCGGACGATGACGTGGTGCCAGGCCGCCGACTCTGAGCGTTCTCGGTAGCCGGTCGAGAGCTCGGCGGCGATCGCGGCCTCACGCAGGTCGTCCCGGTGCCCGTCGTCGTTGGGCCTATCGCCGCTGAGCTCGTCGATCTTGTGCCCGTCATCCCAATGCCCGTCGTCCCGGTGCCCGTCGTCGTTGGGCCTATCGCCGCGGAGCTCGTCGATCTTGTGCCCGTCATCGCTGTGCATGAGGTGCAGGGTATTTCACGCGTCCGCCCGGTCATCGCACCCGCTCGTGCAGGCTTGACGATTTCTTGAGACTCACCAGATCGGGGATTGAGGCCCCCGGCCCAAGTTGGTAAAGGCGACTCCGACGTCGCCCGACGTTCGATCTCAGGAGGAAAACGAACAGTGACAAACATCTTGGGCCGATATCGGCCAATAGTTAGTGCGCTCGTGGCCGGTGTTGTGGCCGCGACAGCGGTGTTCGCAGCGCCGCAGGTTGCCGAGGCGCAAAGCCCAGCGGAGTTCCGTTGCGACGGCACGCCGTACATCATGCAGGACGGCGACCTGTTCGCCGTCGAGCCTGATCCAAACGATCCGAGCTCGTTCGTCTTTACCTCCGTGAACGACACAACAACGTTCGGCAACTCGTTGGCCCTCGACCCAACCAACAATCTGATCTATGGCGTGCGAGGCAACAGCCAAGTCGAGACCTACGACGCTGACGGCACGGTGCTGAACAGCGTTGCGCTCCAGGCGCCGTGGCCCGGTGGCTCGTCATACGCCGCCACCGTGCTCGGCGATGGCCGGTACGTCGCCGTGTCGTACAACGCCGCCTACCTCGGGGCCACCAACAACCTCTGGGTGATCGATCCGACCGACGGATCCGTGACCCACATCGGCTCGATGGCCAGTCGCCACGCCGACCTCTCGTTCAATCCGGCCGACGGCTTTCTGTACCACGTCACCGGCGGCAAGCTCTACAAGATCGATCCCCGTGACGGGTCGCAGACCACCCTGCCGATGGAAAGCGGCCTGAGTAGCCACGGTTCTTCGTGGTTCGATGCCGCTGGCAAGCTCTACGTGCACCACAACAACACCGGCAACCTCTACCAGATCAGCGACATTGGTTCCGCAATGGCAACCTGGCGTCTGGCCGGTCAGTCGGCCTCCGTTTCCGGTGCCGACGGCGCGAACTGCATCGGCGGCGTCGAAATCGATGCCGCCGTCGTCACGACAGCCGGCGAGGTCATCGACGCTGGCGATCGCACGTACTCGCCCGGTGACACGTTCATCGAGCAGATCACGATCTTCAACAACGAACTACCGACCGGCACCCGCGAGTACACGATTTGCGACGAGCTTCCCGATGGCCTCACCTACACCGGGCATTTCGATCAAATCACCGGCGCCGGTCAGCTCACCAGTGGTGGCACCGCCGGTTCGACCACCTTCTGCTACCAGGTCAACGCGGCCTCAAACCTCTGGGAGAACCCAGACGTTCCAGCGGCCGATCCGACCGTGTTCGAGTTCGAGGTCGAGATTGATCAGAACGCCGATGGCCAGCTGTCTCATCAGCCCTGGATCGAGCTTGACGGCGATCTCAGCACCAAAGATGTTGTTGCCGACGATGCCGGCACCGGCACCCGCGACGACGCCACAGTCGTGACCGCCTCGAATCCTGAGCCGACGGCAACGCCGACTCCGGAACAGGAACAGGATCCGAGCTTTAACGTCAGCGACGCCGGTCTTGGCGAAGGCGCAACGTGCCCGGCCACCAAGGATGAGGATCGCATTCCGCCAGTCGATGTCGATGACGTCGTTGTGGTCAGCACCGAAACAACGCTGCTCGACACTGGCTTCGGCCCCGACTTTGACGACTTCGAGATCCTCAGCGGTCTCTGGAGCATGGGCGATAGCAGCCTCGATCAGAACAACACGTGTGGCTTCGACTACACCGCGCTGCTCGTGACCGCACCGGTTGAGCACTTCTCCTTCAGTGCCGAGTTCGCATCGGTCGAAGGTGTCAACAACGGCGGCATCGTGTTCAACCAAACGTCGGCTCTCACCCGAAGCGGTGCGTCGATGATCGACCTTTCCGAAGACGGCACGATTCTGCGCTGGGGTACCTACGACGCCAATGGCTACTACGTCTTCCAAGGTTCCGTGCCGATCGAAGAGGTCACCGAAGATCGTTATGTCAAAGTCGGTGTCGAGTCGCACGGCTCCACGGCAACCGTCTTCTTCGATGGTGAAGAGGTAGCGACCATGACGAACAACAGCGAACGCGGCTATGTCGGCCTCGTCACCAGCAAAGCCACGGTGTCCTTCACCGGCGCCAAGCTCGTCGCCCTCCCGGCGACGTGAGCCGCGAGTCGAGGACCCGCAGCGTCAATTCGTCAACCACTCACCCCCACCACCCAATCCATCATCGTGTTGCCCGCCCTTAACTCGCCCCGGAGGTATTTCCAAATGGTCAACCCAGAAAATGCAGTTGGAACCCACCCGGCCGTCACGAGGAACGGGAGCCGATTCAGTCGAGTTGCAACCTCGATTCTGCTGGCAGGGGCTCTGCTCCTGACGGGTTGTGGGACGGCCGACACGACGCAGACCGCTGCTACCAATAGCGGCGACGAGCTCTCGTCGGGCCAAGCGCCCGACGATCTCGCCCTCGTACTTGACGGCGGCCAGGACGCACCCACCCGCGACCTGAAGCTCCGACCCGTCGATGTTCCCGTCGACCAGGCCGTTCCCGCGGTCTGGGACTTCGAGGCAACCAGCGTCGACGACGGCTCAACAGTCATTGGATCCGACATTGGGTCCGGTCCGACGATCATGGGCTTCGTGACGCCGTGGTGCCCCGTGTGTTTGAACGAGGCGCCCGACATCGCCGACGCGGCGGCCAAGAATCCGGACATCACCTATGTGTTGATTCACAGCAGCGGAACCGAAACCGAACACCTCGACTTCATCGCTACCGGTGGTCTCACCGCTGCCAATATCGTCAACGTGGCCGATGCCACTGGCAAGTTGTGGCAGCGATTCTCTGTCGTCAGCCAGCCGAGTTATGTGCTCGTTGACGAAAAGGGCCTGCTCCGCAGCTCGGTCGGTCAGCTCGAACACGACGGTCTCGAACGAGCGGCCGACCTGGTAACCGCAGGGTTCTAGTATCTCGTCATGCACTTTGGCATGACGATCTTCCCAACCGAATACACCGTCCATCCACAGCGGCTCGGACCCATGCTTGAAGAGCGGGGGTTCGAGTCTTTGTGGGTGGCTGAGCATTCTCATATCCCCGCAAGCCGCATCTCGCCATGGCCCGGCGGCGCCGACCTGCCGCAGATGTACTACGACACGATGGATCCGTTCCTGGCGCTCACGGCGGCCGCGGTCACAACGACCACCCTGAAACTTGGCACCGGCATTGCCCTTGTGATCCAGCGGGATCCAATCCATACGGCCAAACAGGTTGCGACTCTCGACTTATTGTCCGGCGGCCGCTGTCTGCTCGGTGTCGGCGCGGGCTGGAACATCGAAGAGATGAGCGATCACGGCACGGATCCGACTCGCCGGTTCGGTCGTATGCGCGAGTCGGTCGAGGCGATGCAGCAGATCTGGACGAACGACGTGGCCGAGTACCACGGCGAACAGATCTCGTTCGATCCGATGTTCCAGAACCCAAAGCCGGTTCAGAAGCCGCATCCGCCAATACATGTTGGTGGTGTCTACCCCGGGGCGATGAAGCGAGCTGTTCGTTACGGCAACGGATGGATTCCTATCGGGGCTCGCGCGGGGCTCGATGCCGAACAACTGGCTGGTCTCGAGGCCGAATGTGCCCGAGTAGGTCGTGATCGTTCCGAGATCGAAGTCAGTGTCTATGGCACCCGCCCAACGCCCGATGCGATCGCAGAATACGAACAGCTTGGAGTCGATCGAGTTATCTTCGTGCCGTCGTCGGCGCCGCCCGCCGAACTTGAGCGCATGATCGACGAATTTGCTGAGCTGATTCGGTAGGTCAGCGGACCGATTCACCGCGGTTGTCCGTTACTCGGCCAGCGCTGTGAGCGGTACTCTCTCAGCCATGGAAGTACTTCACGACGGCGACGCGCAAGTGCCGTCCGACGTTCGCACCGCAGTGACGATCGGCGCGTACGACGGCATCCACCGTGGCCACCAGGAGGTGCTTCGGCAGCTCCGCTCGAAGGCCGATTCACTTGGCCTCGCGACTGCCGTCGTCACGTTCGACGTGCATCCGGCCCTCGTCTTACGGCCCGAGAACGCACCTCGTATCCTGACGAACTTCGAGCAGCGGCTTGAACTCTTCGAGGCCGCTGGTGTCGACTACCTCTATCTCGTGCGTTTTACCGCAGAGCGTTCCCGTACCGACGACGATGTGTTCGGCCGCGAGGTCTTCGTCGACGCATTGCGGGCCCAGGCCGTTGTGGTGGGCGAGGACTTCCACTTTGGACGCGGTCGAGGCGGCAACGTCGAGAGCCTCACGACACTTGGCGAAGAACACGGCTTCGAAGTCTTCGGCATTGGCCTGAAAGCCGACGACGGAGCGACCGAGCCGATCTCGTCGACGGCGATCCGGCGGTCGCTTGCCGGCGGCGACGTTGCCGCAGCCACCGAGATGCTTGGTCGTCCCTACGAAATACGCGGCACGGTGACACAGGGCGATCAACGCGGCCGCACGATCGGTTTCCCGACTGCGAATGTCCCGGTCGACTCGCGCACCGCATGGCCCGCCGACGGGGTGTACGCCGGGTGGTGCCGCATCTTGGCAGGTGATGGAGCGCCCGACCACAGCGAGCGCCATCCGTGTGCGATCAATATCGGGCGACGACCGACCTTCCATCAGCATGCCGAGCACTCGGTGCTCGAAGCTCACCTGATCGGCTACAGCGGCGATCTGTACGACAAGGTTGTCGCGGTCGAATTCGTTGATTTCCTGCGCAGCGAGCACCGGTTCTCGGGCATCGACGAACTCAGCGAGCAGCTGAAGAAAGACATCGAGCACGCTCGGGCAATTCTGAAGGTCTGATGGTCGACGCGATGGGTTACGTCTAACGCCGCTTCCTGGGGCATCATGGGCGCGTGGTCGGGGGACCAGACAGTTCGTCAAATTCGATACGAGCCTCGGCGCTGACAACGGCGGTACTCGACGAAGAGGCGCTTCGTCAGGCCGAACAAGCGCGCGCCGGTGAACCGATCTTGTTCGCTGACGAGCTGTTACCGGGTGTCGGCTCCGACGACATGTCGCTGCGCGAGGGGTTGCGGGCTGGCGGCATGATGACGTTCGGCGTTTTGCTCGTGCTGAACCTGCTCGACGAATTCGCGACGGGCGCGCTCACCGTGCTCGGACCAGATATTCAGAAGCACTTCGAACTATCCGATGGTCAGTTTGCAATGTTCGGACTCGCAGTGTTGTCCGGCATCATGCTTGGCCTCGGTCCGTGGGGGTATCTCGCCGATCGCATGCGTCGCGGCCCGCTCATCGCAGTCGCGACAATGATCTTCGCCGTCTTCAGCGTCCTGATTGGCCTCTCGGTCAGCGCGTTCATGATGTTCTTCATGCTGTTCTTCGCGTCGGTCGGTAAGGCGAACACGCAGTCGGCGCATTCATCGCTGATCGCTGACACGTACCCGATCGCAGTGCGGGGGCGGGTGTTGTCGACGACATCGCTCGCGGCGCGCGCAATGCAAGGTGTCGCGCCCGTCGTCGTTGGTCTCGCGGCTGCGGCGGCTACGTGGCGTCTGCCGTACTTGCTGATGGGTATCCCGGTCGGCATCGCCGCGCTCGCGGCCCTCCGGCTGCCCGAGCCTGTTCGGGGTCAGTGGGAGAAAGACGACGTCCTCGGCCAGGTGTTGGCCGACGAAAACCCGGCGCCGATTTCGTTCGAGGCCGCCTCAGCGCGCCTCTGGAAGATCGCGACATTCCGCGGTGTCATCATCGCCTTCGCCGCGATGGGGTTTGGGCTCTTCGTCGCACCGGTCTACATGGGCCTCTTCCTCGAGGAGCAATATGGGCTCGAAGCTGCCGAGCGAGGGTATGTGCTCGCCGCTATGTCGTTCCCGGTCATCGCCGTGCTGCCGTTTGTCGGACGAACCTTCGATCGCACCTACCGCTCCGATCCGCAACGGGCGATCGCGCTCCTCGGGCTGGTGCTGCTACCTGTCGGCATCCTCATCCCGTTCCAATACTCGCAAGGCACGCCGACCGGATTCGTTCTCTTCGGCATGGTCTCGTCGACCCTGATGGCGGTTGCCTTCTCGCTGGTCGGTCCGATCATCCAAACGGTCGTGCCGTTCCGGCTGCGCGGACAGGGCACGGCGGTTGCGGCGCTCTTCATCTTTCTGATCGGCGGGGTCGGCGGTTTCGCGATGGCCGGCATGCTCGTCGACGGTCTTGGCGAAGGCCGCACGATCATTGTGTTGATGACGCCGTCGATGCTGATCGGCGCGGCATACGTGCTCGCAACCGCCCGTCACATCCGTCGGGACCTCTCGCTGGTCGTCTCTGAGCTCCAAGAGGAGCTCGCTGAGTCTGAGCGCCAGGCCGCCGACCCCGACCAGATCCCGGCGCTTCAGGTGAACGAAATCGACTTCTCGTATGGACCGGTGCAGGTCTTGTTCGACGTTGCGTTTGAGGTTCGAAAGGGTGAGGTCCTCGCGCTGCTTGGCACGAACGGCGCCGGCAAATCGACGATCCTGAAAGTGATCTCCGGCCTCGTGACACCAGAGCGGGGAGTTGTGCGGCTCGGCGGTCGCACGATTACCTACACCTCGCCCGAAGATCGCACGCGGCTCGGCATCCACATGCTCGTCGGCGGTCACGGAGCGTTTTCGTCGATGACGGTGCGCCAGAACCTCGTGATGGGTGCGTATCAGTACCGGAAGGATCCGGCCGATGTCGATCGGAGAATCGATCGAGTGTTCGAACTGTTTCCGACCCTGCGCGATCGACAGGACGTGAAGGCCGAGCAGCTCTCGGGCGGCCAGCAACAGATGCTGGCTCTGGCTCGCACCTTGCAGCACGACCCCGAAGTGCTGATCATCGACGAGCTGTCGCTGGGGCTCGCCCCGCTCGTCGTCACCGAGTTACTCGGAATCGTCGAGGACTTGAAGCAACAGGGCATCACGATGATCATCGTCGAGCAGTCGCTGAATGTTGCACTCTCGATCGCGGACCGAGCCGTCTTCCTCGAGAAGGGTCGCGTGCGCTTTGAAGGGCTGGCGAGCGAGCTTCGAGGCCGTGACGACCTGGCGCGGGCGGTGTTCCTCGGGGCCGAGGGCGGATGATGGCGATCGCGGTTATCGCCACATGGGTGACCCGACAACTCCTCTTCAACGGCATGATCAGCGGACTGGTCTTTGGTCTGCTGGCGATGGGCATTGTGCTCATCTACCGGTCGACACGGGTCATCAACTTCGCCGTTGCCAACATGGGTCTTCCCGCATCGGCGCTGCTCGCGTTGACCGTGTTGCAATACAATTTTCCGTTCTGGCCCGCGCTGGCCTTGTCGGTCGCGGTCGGTGTCGTGCTCGGCGCCGTGCTCGAACTTGTTGTCATTCGACGGTTGTTCTCGGCGCCGCGCGTTGTCGTTCTCGTCGCCACCATCGGCATCGCACAGCTCTGCGCCTACCTGCCGTTCACCTACCCCGACATCGATACCAAAGCCGGTCAGCGGTACCCGATCGGCCTCGACCTTACGATCGAGGATTTCTTCGGTCTGCGTGTTCAGGGTCCGCAGCTTTCGATTCTCGTGCTCGCCCCGTTGATCGCGATCGCGCTGGCCCTGTTCCTGAACCGCACGACGTTCGGTCAGACGGTGCAGGCGTCGGCGGACAATCCCGACCTCGCCCGGCTGTCGGCGATCAGCCCGAAGCTCGTCTCGACAACGGTGTGGACGATCGCCGGTTTGCTCGCAACCGTTTCGACCATCCTGCTGTCGGGACTCTCCGGCTCGGTCGCCGGTATCGTCAGCCTTGGCCCGAGCACCATGGTACGAGCGCTTGCCGCGTCGGTGATTGGCGGCATGCGATCGTTCCCGGCGGCGATGGCGGCTGGCGTCGGGATCGGGGTGGCGCAATCGCTGCTGCGCTTTAATTTCCTCGGCCAAACCGGCCTCATCGACTTCCTGCTGTTCCTCGCCGTTGTCGTTGCCGTCTTTGTGCAGGGCCGCCGCGACGTCGACGATGAATCGTCGTACTCGTTTGTGCCGAAGACGCGGCCGATGCCCGAACACCTGAGGGATCTGCGGATCGTTCGCTGGCTCGTGCCGATGCTCTTTGCCGGCGCAGTAGCCCTGGCCGTCGTCGCTCCGTTGCTGGTCTCGAAGCCATCGCGTCATCTGCTGTACGCCAGCATCTGCGCGTACGCGATCTGTGGATTGTCGGTGACGGTCGTGACCGGGTGGTCGGGGCAGGTCGCGCTCGGCCAAATGGCGTTCGCCGGTATCGGCGCGCTGCTGGCCGCGGCCCTGTTGCGGGCCGGTGTTCCGTTTGCTCTGACCCTCGTGTTCGGTGCGTTGACGACTGCGGTGCTTGCCGCGGTCATCGGCATCGGCGCACTGCGGATCAAAGGGCTCCTGCTGGCCGTCAGCACGTTTACATTCGGTCTGGCCGCCGAGCGATACCTCTTCAAACAGAACATCCTGTCGGACGGCAATACCTCGAGCGTGCCGTTTGAACGGGGGACGATCTTTGGGGTCAGTCTCGACGATCAGCGCAGCTACTACTGGTTTTCGCTCGCCGTCCTTCTTCTCGTCACCGCGGTTGTGGTGCGGCTTCGCAACTCCGGGATCGGTCGAACAACGATCGCGGTGCGCGATAACGAAACCTCGGCGGCCGCCTACACCGTGCAACCGGTGCGAGTCCGACTGCTGTCGTTTGCGCTGGCGGGTGCGATTGCCGGCCTCGGTGGCGCGATGCTCGGCGGGCTCGTGCAGTCGGTGCCGCTCGGCGAACGGTTCTTCCAAAACGCCGATTCACTTCGTCTGATCGCGATGGTGGTGATCGGGGGGATCGGCTCGGTCGCCGGCGCGATCCTCGGCGCGCTCTGGGTCGTTGGTCTGCCCGCCATTTTCCCCGACAATGACGTGTTGCCGTTCCTCACATCGACGCTCGGGTTACTCATCGTTCTGATGTACTTCCCGGGAGGCTTCGCCGAACGGCTCACAGCCATGCGGGGCTGGTTGTTCGACGAACTCGCGAAGCGTATTCCTGCCCCGGCCGAGTCGAGCGGAACAGGCGTTCCGCAGGCCATCGCCCGTCCTTTGGAATCGACCACTCGGGCCCGGCCGGCGACGCTGGCGGCCGACAACGTGACCGTCCGTTTCGGTGGCAACGTCGCGGTCGATGAGGCAACGATCCGAGTAGACGACGGCGAAGTCGTTGGGCTCATCGGCACGAACGGGGCAGGCAAGAGCACCCTCATGAACGCAATCGGTGGCTTCGTTCCATCGTCGGGCGTCATCACGCTCGGCGGGGTCGACGTGTCGTCGCGGCCACCCACGGCTCGAGCCAGCCTCGGTCTCGGTCGAACCTTCCAAGCCGCAAAACTCTTCCCCGAATTAAGCGTGCGTGAGTGTGTTCTCGTCGCGCTTGAGGCCCGAGGCCGCTCGGGGTTCGTGTCGACGTTGACCTTCTGGCCGCCGGCCGTTGCAACTGCTCGCCACCGGCGCGGCGAAGCCGACGAACTCATCGACTTTCTTGGCCTCGGCCGGTTCGCCGACCAGTACGTGTCGGACCTCTCGACCGGCACCCGACGAATCGTCGAACTCGCGGGCCTCTTGGCACTCGAGGCTCGGATGTTATGCCTCGATGAACCGACGGCGGGTGTTGCCCAGCGCGAGACCGAAGCCTTCGGACCGCTGCTCCTCGCGATTCGTCTGGAGCTCGATGCGAGCATCCTCGTCATCGAACATGACATGCCGTTGATCATGTCGATCTCGGATCGCGTGTACTGCCTCGAATCCGGCATTGTGATCGCCGAGGGTGCGCCGGAACAGGTACGGAACGATCCGCGGGTGATCGGCAGCTACCTTGGCACCGACAGCCGGGCGATCGAGCGCAGTGATTCCGCCAGAGACGACACCGTCGATGTGCGAACTGCATCGGAAATCCGATCCACCAACGCCGACCGCGGAGCCAACATCCGATCGTGACCACACCCGACCGCGGAGCCAACATCCGTTCGTGACCACACCCGACCGCGGAGCCAACATCCGTTCGTGACCACACCCGACCGCGGAGCCAACATCCGTTCGTGACCACACCCGACCGCGGAGCCAACATCCGTTCGTGACCACACCCCATCAGGCCAATAACATCCGTTCGTGACCACACCCCATCAGGCCGACCTGCGAGTTCGCTTCTATGAACTTGACGCATATGGCCACGTCAACCATGCGATCTATGTGCACTACTTCGAGACCGCGCGCATCGAATTACTCGATTCGATCGGTTTCGGCCTCGACCGTCTGGCCGACGACGACACCCAACTCGTGGTCATCGCACTCGCCAGCCGGTTCTTGCGTGCTGCGCGGCTCGGCGACCAACTCACGATAGAAACGGCGCAGCTCCAGACCAGCCGGGTGCGCTCTACCTGGGCCCAGCGCATTCTTCGGGGAGACGAAACAGTCGTGACGCAACATGTGCAGTTCGCAACGACGAATAGCGCGGGTAAGCCGCGTCGGATGCCACCGAAGCTGACTGAGGCGCTTGCCCAGTACCAGGCCGACGCCGATTGGCTTGGGGCCGACGCCCCGGTGGCGCTGTGACCTGGTGGCAAGCGCTGTTACTCATCGGCGGCGGAACGGTCGCTGGCATCATCAACTGCCTCGCCGGCGGCGGATCGATGTTGACGGTTCCGTTGCTCGTCGTCGCCGGGGTGCCAGGGAATGTTGCCAACGGCTCGAACCGGGTCGGCATCTTGACCTCAAATGCAGCATCGGTATCGGAGTTTCGACGCCTCGGCGTTGGGGGCTTCCAGCACGCGCTGCCGGTTTTGGCGCCGGCCGCCGTCGGGGCCGCGGTCGGCTTGTTCGGCATCAGCCAACTCACGAACGACGAGTTCGAGCGCCTCTTCGGTCTCCTCATGATCCCCCTCATCATTCTCGCGATCCGTCGGCCCCCGGTCCGAACTGACGGCCAAGCGTGGAGCCGGCTCACGGTCACGATCGTGTTCTTTTGCGTCGGCATTTACGGCGGCGCGATCCAGGCCGGGGTCGGGCTCGTCATGCTTGCGGCGTTGAGCCGAGCGGGATTCGACCTCGTGACGGCGAACAGCGTGAAGGTCATGGTGACCCTTGTCGTCACCTGCATTGCGCTGCCGGTGTTCATCCTGCAAGGCAAGGTCGACTGGGTGCCAGCGATCGTATTGGCCATTGGTCTGACCATCGGTGGCTGGATTGGCCCACGGCTCTCGATCAAGGGCGGCGAGAAGGCGATTCGTGCCCTCATGGTCGTGTGTGCGATCGCCCTCGCGATTCGGTTGTTGTTCTTCAGCTAACGCTCCATCGTCGACGCGCCGGGTGTGAACAAGTGCTTAAGCGACAGCTCTCCGCGGGATTAGGCGTGCGAGGTCTGCCACGCTGAGGTGGCGACCAAATGCCAGACCCGCTTTTCTCTCCTCGCCATTGCGATCGCAATCGGACTTCTCGCAACCGCCTGCAGCTCCGATGATGTATCGAATGTGGCGAGCGATATCGCGCCGTCGGTGCAGGCCGAGGCCGCTGACGCCGGGGGAGCGGCCGCCGAGCCTGAGACCATGGCTGATGACGGGTCGACCGCGGCGCCGGAACCCACTACGGCGCCGGAACCCACTGCGGCGTTGCGACCCACTGCGGTGCCAGAACCCACTGCGGCGTTGCGACCCACGAGTACGCCAGTTGCCTACGGTCCTGCGCCCGGGGTCCTGTCGGGTCCGTCGTCGCCCGAGGTGGTGAGCGCAATCGACGGCCTGCTGGGGCTCGGGCCGTCGGACAACGACGTCCTTCGACAACTCGAGGTCATCGGCGCGTCTGGCGATGCGCGTCATGGTTGGTTCCTCGCCGACATGCTTCGGTTCATGAGCTACGGGACCAGCTTGAACGAACCGGTGACGACCGCCTTCGCAGATCTGACCGGTGTCGATGTGAGCGGGCCTGATGCATGGGGTTTGTCGACGAACCATCTGCTTACCTGGGACATCCCGGCTCCGCCCGAGTACCTGCCATGGAAGGCCGAGCTATTCCTTTCACTCGAAGAGGGATGGGAACCGTTCTTTACCGATACCGATGCGGCTATCGACTGGCGGACCGTTTCGTGGGGTGGCGTGCGAATCGACGACCGTGAGCTTGATGCCGTCGACCTGCCGTGTCCGGAAGGCTGCATCCCGGCGCTGAATGATCCCGATGTCACCGATGCGGCCGGTGGCGACTGGTACCCAGACGACGCAATCGTGTTTGGTGTGGTCGTCAATGGCGAGGCGCGGGCATATCCGAAGAACGTCATGGAAGTGCAGGAGATGGTGAACGACACCCTCGGCGGACGCCGCATCGGCATGCCGTATTGCACGCTCTGCGGTTCGGCGCAGGCCTACTTCACCGATGAGGTCGACGGCGCGGTCGGGCTCGATGCCGAGACCTTCGAGCTACGCACGTCGGGCTTGCTGACCCGCTCGAACAAGGTCATGTACGAGTTCCACACGAAGTCGGTGTTCGACACGTTCACCGGCGAAGCGGTCAGCGGCCCGCTGCTCGATGCTGGCGTGGCCCTCGAACAGCTCAGCGTGATCACGACGACGTGGGGGGACTGGAAGCAGAACTATCCCGACACCACGATCACATCGGAGAACCGCCCGTGGGGCGGCACCTACCCCGACGATCCGCTGCGGGGCCGCGACGACGCGGGCCCGATCTTTCCGATTGGCGAAGCCGACGGCCGGCTGTCGGTTCACGAGTCGGTTCTCGGCGTCGAACTCGCCGATGGCTCGACGATCGCCTTCGTCGCAGCAACCGCGCACGAGCGACTCGCAGCGGGCGACGTCGTCGAAGCGTCAGGCGTCTTGGTCGTCGCCGACGCCGGCGGTTTACGGGCAGAAACCATCGACGGCGACGCGGTGGCGAGCCATCAGGCGTTCTGGTTTGCCTGGAGCCAATTCCACCCCGACACCGTGTTGTGGGACGGTACGGTCGTCTCATGACTTCGCCTGCAGCTGCGCCCTCGATCGCCCTCGAACACCGCTTCCATCTCGCGATTGCCGTGCACAGTCTCGAGGCGGCCCGGGCATTCTATGGCGGAGCACTTGGCTGTCCCGAAGGCCGCTCAGCTGAGCATTGGGTCGACTTCAACCTGCATGGCCACCAGCTCGTCGCCCACCTCGACCCAGACCGCAAAGCGCACGTGGCCCTGACGAATGCGGTCGACGGCGATGCGGTACCCGTGCCGCATTTCGGACTGCTGCTGCGGCCTGATGCGTGGCAGGAACTCGCCGAACAGATCACGGCCGCCGGGTATGAGTTCGTCATCGAACCTCACGTTCGGTTCGAGGGCGAAGTCGGCGAACAGCACACGATGTTCCTCTACGATCCGAGCGGTAACGCGCTCGAGTTCAAGGCATTCGCCGACGACTCGCAGGTCTTCGCTCGTTAACGCGTCGGTTCGTTAGACGGCGGGCGTTGGTGCGGAGCGATCGCGAAACAGTGACCAGATGGTCGCGATCGTGATCAGCAGAGCGATCGCGCCACCGATCTGGCCGAGGTCGTGATAGTTGCGCAATGCAACGACGCCGCCCGCGCCAAGGCCAGCGGCGACCGCAAGCACCGACATCGACAGGTCGGCGGCGCCCTGGATGACGACCCGTTCGGATGGATCGAAGCTCGACGTCAGCAATGAGCTGCCCGAGATGAGTCCAAAGCTCCATCCGAGCCCGATCAAGAACAGGCCGATAAAGACGCCGATGCTCTCGTGAGACGGTGTCTGCGCCGCGACCTGACTTCCGGCGAACGAAATGAGACCGGCGGCCCCGATCATCGGTTTCGGTCCGGTCTTGTCGACGAGCCAACCGACCAGTGGCGAGAAGAAGTACATGCCGACGACGTGCAGCGAGATGACGAGGCCGATGATGCGGAACTCGTGTTCGCCGTTTTTCATGTGTAGTGGCGTCATCGTCATGATGCCGACCATGACCGCGTGCCCGATCGCCATAGCGCCGACCGCGAGGCGGGCGTCAGGCGTCTCGAAGATCCGCCGGAATGCACTGACGACGCCGCGTCGACCCTTCACGGATTCAGGGTCGGTGAGGCCGTCGATGACGACGAGCGGGTCTGGTCGCAGGAAACGCTCGATCGCAATCGACGCGAACGTCAAGCAGATGGTGGCGAACAGGTACGGGCCCGCAAGTTCGGGGAGGCCGACCGACACCGCAAGGCGGCCGCCGAGGTCGAGGCCGAGGAAGGGGCCGGAGACCGAACCGAACAGCGTGCCCCACACGAGGAAGCCCAACATTCGGGCTCGCCGTTCTTCGTCGACGAGATCGACGGCGGCGAACCGGGCCGCGAGGTTCGCCGCGCTCGACGCACCAATGCAGACCATGGCGACGATGATCAGGACATAGATCGAAGCGATCGCGGCGATGACGCCGAGTACTCCGCCGATTGCCGCGAGGGTGTATGCAGCCCGCAGACCGGGTCGACGGCCCCGGGCCGCCATGCGCCGGGCAAGAGGGACCGAGACCAGAGCGCTACCGAGGGTGGCGCCAACACCAGCGACGCCGGCGAGCGTTGCACTACCGGTGATGTCGTCGGCCAACAAGGTGGCGGTCGGAAAGGTGGCCGACGTGGCCGCACCAGCCGGGATGGCGCTGAGTAGGAGAATCAGCAACGTGCGGCGTTGTAATTCCGCAGTGTTGACCGTCTGGTCCCGAACCTCGGTCGTCATGCGAACGCCTCGATGAGTCGTTCAAGGCCGGTGACGAGCATGGACTGCGGGCAGGCGAAGTTCATCCGCATGAAACCTTCACCGCCAGCGCCGAACAGCGGTCCATCATTTAGGGCGAGACGAGCGCGGTGCCGGGCTCGTTCGGTGATTTCTGCTTGAGTAAGACCGGTGCCATTGAAGTCGAGCCACGCGAGGTAGGTACCTTCGACCGGCCGACAGGTCACCGCAGGTAGTTCCTGAGCGAGCATGTCGCACATCAGATCGCGATTCGCTACCAGATAGGGCAGCAGCGCGTCGAGCCATTCGTCGCCGTGGGTGTAGGCCGCGGTTGCCGCCATCGGACCGAACATGTTCGTCGAGAAGGTGCCGCCGTTCTCTTGGGCTTCGACGTAGCGCGCCCGCAGATCGGGATCGGCGATGATGACGTTGCCCGACTTCAGTCCGGCCAGGTTGAATGTCTTGCTCGCGGCGGTCAGGGTCACGATTCGGCTGAGGTCCGCGTTGTCGAGCATCGCGGCGACGGTGTGCTCGTGCGGAGCGAAGACCAGGTCGTGGTGAATTTCATCGACCACGATGACCACGTCGTGGCGATGACACGTGTCGAGGAAGCCCGCAAGCTCGTCGGCGGTCCAAACCTGACCGATCGGGTTGTGCGGACTACACAACATGACGACGCCGGTCTGGTCGTCGATCGAGGCTTCGAGCGCGGCCAGGTCGAAGGTGTAGCGGCCATCGGTGATCGAAAGCGGGGCATTGACGACCTCGCACCCGCTGTTCCGAATCGACCACGCAAAGGGGTGGTAGAGCGGGGTCTGAATAACAACGTTGCCGCCGGGTTGGCAAAAGGCTCGCACCGAAACGTGCAGCGCAGCGACGATGCCGGGGGTGTCGACGATCCAGTCGGTATCGACGGTCCACCCGTGGCGCCGCTGCATCCAGTTCGCCACGGCGTCGTGGTGCGGCCCACCGCTGGTGTGGTAGCCAAAGATGCCGTGGTCGACGGCTTCCTGCAGCGCGGCGCCGACCGCGGGCGGCGGCCGGAACTCCATGTCGGCGACCCAGAACGGGATGGCGTCGGCATCGTGGATGCCGAATTGGTCGGCCAGCGCATCCCACTTCTTTGCCGCTCGACCGCGACGGTCGATGACGGTGTCGAAATCGAACACTGCTGGTCCCGGGACTTCGTCTCGTGACAGCGCTGTCATCCGTGTGACCCTAGTGCCGCAGTGGTGAACCGGCGGTAACCGGTCCACCACTACAACGAGCCCTCTGTGGCCTATGGCGTCAGTTCCACCGGACCGTCAGGTTGTCGAGGCCGGCTTCGAGGATGCTGCCGGCTCCCGTGTCTGAAGCCTGGATCAGGAAGTAGCCGTTTCGTCCGGCGTACGCTGAGATGTCCTGGGCTCTAAACGTTGCCCAATAGCCGCCTCGGTTGGCTCGGCTTCCGTCGAGACGGAAGACCTCAAAGCGTTCGCCGCCGACCACGAGGATCAGCTGGAGGTAGTCGTCGCCACTGACCGACGAGGCGGTGTGGCCAAAGAAGAACCGGCCGGTCACCTCGACGTCGTCGCCGCTGGTCGGCGATATCCGGAACGTCGGCGATCGCACCGATGCGACACCACCGTCGACGTCGTTCGCGCCGGCCGAAGATCCGGCCTCGGGTGCGGTCACGAGCGAGAAGGATCCGCCGGCGGCCCGGCCCGGTTGGAGCTGCAGACTGTCGAGGTTCGTGCGCTGCGGCGTTCCGACCTCCCAACGACCAGAGGTCGCGCTGTTCGGCGATGCCGGCGTCCAATTCACTCCGTTCTCAAAGTCGAACGTGCGCGAACCGGCGACGCCGGGTCGTGGCGTTGGTGTCGGCGTCGCTCGTGGTGTTGCAATTGGAACCGGGTTGACAATGGTGCGCACCTCGGCGATCACGAGGTTGTCGAAACCGGCCTCGAACAGGCTCTTCGTTTGCGCCGAAGCCGGCTGACCGGGCACCCAGTCGGAGTTCCCGACGTCGCGGGCTTCAACGGCAACTTGAATGGCTCGACCCCGGAACGCGGTGAGATCGATGTCGGTTACCGTTCGCCAATCCGCCGCTCGGCTACGCAACGGCGAACCGCTGGCTCGGAAGACTTGGGTCAGGGCCCCCGACGAACCGACTTCGGCGACGACGACGCGCAGGTAGTCGTGGGTGCTCGAATTCATTTGATGCGCGAGGTAATAGTCAAACGACATCTTCAGCGGTGCATCGCCGGGAGGAAGCACGATCAACGGCGACCACGCCGAGGTGGCACCGTTGTCGATGTCGTGTGAATAGACCGCGGCACCGGCGGTTGGGCCGGAGATGAGGGCGAGCGATCCGACGTCGCGTGAGTCATTGCCGGGCTGCATCTGGAACGATCGTCCGGTGATGCTGTCGGTGGCGATGGTTCGTTCCGGATCGGCCACTACGAACTGGCCGCTCGTGGCTGTATCGGTGCCACGCTGATCGGTCACCCAGTTTGAGGCCCGATCAAATGTGCTGCCAAAGATGACGTTGCGAACGACGATTGGTGCTGGCGTCGGAGTCGGCCGCGGTGTTGCAGTCGCGGTTGCCGTTGGACGCGTCGTTGCCGTTGCGGTCGGCCGCGGTGTCGCCGTTGCGGTGGGGCGTGGGGTCGGCGTCAGGGTTGGTTGGCGCGTTGGCCGTGGGGTTGCTGTCGCCGTGGGTCGGGGCGTTGCGGTGGGTCGCGGTGTTGCGGTTGCCGTTGGGCGCCGGGTCGGTGTTGGCCTTGGCGTCGCAGTCGCGGTTGGACGAGGCGTCGCGGTGGCGGTGGGCCGCGGCGTCGGCGTTGACGGTGGCCGCGCGTAGGTGACGCAGATCCGTTTCACGTTTCCGGCCCGATCATCGATGCGGTCAGCCGCGGTGTTGAATTTTGGCTTCAAGGTGTCGCGGTCGATGTCGTGGGCAATCATCATCGAACAGAGCTGATCACCAGGCGAGATGCCAAGGGCCGAGATCGGAACTCGGAACTCGATGTTCTCGTCGTCGACGCGGGGCACGGTGATGCCGCCGAGGGTGATGAGGTCCGGGGCGTCTTCGTGGTCGACCCGGAAGGCGCTTTGCCCCGAACCGAAAGAATCACCGGTGTCGTAGTTGTGCAGACCGACGTTGCCGTTGCTGTAGGTGCGGAACAAGCGCTGCGCACCACAGGTCGTCGTCGAGGTGTTGTTGCAGGTGTAGACGATGATCCGGCCCTGCGGCCCAACCGAGCAATTGGGCGAAGCGCAGCGCGCGGTCTGGGTGATACTGACGCATGCCATACGGTCGATCTCGTCGCCCGCGTCACCGTTGTCGAGGTACGAACATGAGAAGCCGAAATCAACCGTTTCACCCGAGCCGCCGACGATCCGTGCGATGCGTTCGAGCGAGTGCAGGAAGTCGATCGTCTGCAGTCCGGTGGTGTTGATCTTCATGCAGTGACGGGTCGCCGACTGGAGAAATCGGTAGTCGACGCGAACGCCGTTCACCGTGCCGGTCTTGAATGTCGTATCGGGGCCAAAATCGCTGGCCCATCTATCAATGGCACACAGCCCTGGATTGGGCTCAACGAACGACCAACGTTGGCTGTTCGCACCGGCGACGTGCGAGGCGCTGTGTCGGGTCTGACGTAGCCCCCAGTCGTCGAAGTTGCCATCGATCGAGATCGTCGGACCCGGTTGGGCTTCGGCATTTGCGGGCAGAAAAATTGCGGCGAGAAGAAGTGCGCCGACCCAAAAGGTCAGCGCGAAAAGACTCGGCATGCGACGGGGCAGGACCATGCGGTTCAGTTCTTTCGTTTCAAATTGGTTGGGGCAGGTCGGCGAACGGATCAGCTCGGTGCGGCGATTGATACAGCGTTCGACCGGACGAGAAGCTAGCACGCCATAGCCACTATGGGCGAGATTTCATCGTGAACAGAGCACCGAAAGGGGTCGAATAGGTTCAATAGTGGGCCATTCGCGTTACGGACCGTTACCCAGCGTGAAGACGGACGGAACGACATGACAGACTCGGAAGTATGACGCGGTCAGCGAAACCGGAGCCCGAACATCCACAATCTGTGGTCCCAACACCGACGCCCCGAGCCCGGTGGTGCAGCCGCGAAGAATTTTTCGCAATGCTGGAAGGACAGGCCCGTCGCGGCCAGCGCACGATCGTGGCCCTCGACGGCTATCCGGCCGCTGGCAAGACCACGCTTGCTATGGCACTTGCCCGGATTCCTGGTGTGGCCTGGGTGCCGCTCGATTACTACCGATCGGGCATCGGCATCGACAGCCGGCGTCTACATCGGGAGACGATCAAACCGTTTCGCAAACGTGGTCGAGTGCCCGACCTCACCCACATCCGTGGAGCCGTGATGGCCCACCAACAGCAACGGTCGAAGGGCGGGCGAATCCAGGGTGTCACGCTGCTCATTCTCGAAGGTCAGGGGGCAAGCGCCCACCTCGAAGAGATCAGTGCCGACTATTTGTGCTGGGTCGATTGTGAGCGCAGCGCGCGACTACAACGGGTCGAGGCGCGATCGAAACCCGCGCTGCAGGAGTTGCGCGATTCGATCGAGTTCGCCGAGACCAGTGGGCGGCGCGAAGAGGCGATCGCCCGCGCAAACTTCGTGGTCGACGGCAGCTAAAGAACGCAACGTTGTCGCTGGCCGGTCGACTACGGCTCGGTCGTTTCGCGCAGGCGGACCAACGGGATCTCGCGGTCCGCTCTTGCTTGGTAGTCGGCGTACCAGGCTCGATCAGCGATCAGTAGATCCCATATCTCGGACCGCTCATCGCCGTCGAGGACCTCGGGCGTCGCGACGAACGGACCACTCTGTCGCCGGCACTGCACGGTCGGATTCGCAGCGGCATCGCTGATGTTGAAAAACCATGACGGGTGTTTCGGCGCGCCCGCAAATGATGCAACGACGATGAGGTGGCCGTCGGGGTCGCTCCACGTTGGAAGCGCAACCTGATGGCGCTTGCCGCTGCGACGACCGACGGTCTCGATCAACACGTGGGGCATGCCGGCCTGCAGCCAAACGGCATCGACGTCGGTCGTCACCATGGCTTCGACGTGCGACTTCGTGAGCGCGACGATGTCGGCGTGGCTCGGTGTCTCCCACCATTGTTCAATGCGTTGGCTTCCGGGCGTGCTCAAGCGGTTGCTCCAATCACTGCGTCGAGGCTCGCCAGCAGCAGTTCGATATCGGCCATCGATGTGTAGTGGACCCACGACAGGCGAACGACGCCGCGTGCTACGTCGACGTCGAGCCCATCGAGCACCCGGTCGGCGTAGTAGGAACCGTGGCCGGTCATGATTCCGCGGTCGATCAGACCCTGCGCGACGTCGGCTGGTTCTGCAGCGAGCGGCACGAACGCAACCGTTGGACAACGGTGTCCGAGGTCGCCCGCCGGATCAGGTCCGGGGCCGAGCAGCCGAACGGCCGAGGAGTCGGCGAGCCACTGCAGCACAGGTTGTACGAGCTGTGACTCGTGGTCCTGCCATAACTCGGTTACCGCCTTTGCGGCATGCCGCATGCCGTCATCGGGGTGGCCACCGTGGTGCACGTGCAGCTCACTTATGTAGTCGAGCACTGCGGCCGACGCCGCGACCTGCACGTGGTCGGGGCCCGCTGGGGTGAGTCGCTTGTGGGCTATGCCGGCATTGAAGTGGTGGCCCTGATTCGGAAGCTCGTCGCGTACTCCATTGCGGGTGACCATCAGACCTTGATGCACCGAATAGGTCTTGTAGAGACTGAACAAGTAGACGTCGGCTCCGAGTGCCGCGAGGTCGGGGAGAGCGTGGGGAGCGAACGACACGCCATCGACGATCACCCGCGCCCCAACCTCGTGGGCCATCGCGACCAATTGTGCGACATCGTTCTCTTGGCCGACGATGTTTGAGGCATGGGGGAACGTCACGAGCCGGGTGCGTTCAGACAACAGCGACGCGAAAACGTCGGGGTCGAGCAGTCCCGTGCCGGGGTCGATCCGCCACTCGCGCAGCGTGGCTCCAACTCGGTCTGCCATTCGTCGAACGGCGCCGGTGTTGGCCTCGTGGTCTTGATTCGTGACGATGACTTCATCGCCGCCACCGAGGGTTTCGGCGAACGCGTGGGCGAGCACATACGTGTTCATCGATGTCGATGGTCCGAAGCTGACATCGTCGGTCTCGACGCCAAGCGCGGTGGCCCAGCGCTCGTGGGCCTGGTCCATCGCCTCGCCGAGGGCCGCCGACATGGCATACGCCGAATACGGCTGGACCTTGTTCTCGCGATACAAACGCGCCATCGCGTCGACCGTGTGTCGACACGGGAACGAGCCGCCGGCATTCTCAAAGAACGCCTGCTCGCCGGTGGCGAGACCGGGTAGCTCGAAGGCCGGAAAATTCGAACGGACGAAGTCGACGTCAAGACGCATCGAGCCAGTCTGGCGCAGGTCGACAGTGCGCACCTATCCGAGCACGATCAACCGATCGTCGGCGGGGGTCCCGGCGCCAAGAACGACCGGGTCAAAGGCAAGCCAATCGCGGGTCTCGGGAAACATGAACTTCAGCAACGGGTGGTCGGCCTCGGTGGTATCGATCCACGCGATGTAAGAACTGTCGGGAGCGAAGACTGCCTCGGTAAGGCCGGTACCGATAACCCAGGCCCGGGCCCCGGTCGTGACGAAGTAGACCTCGGCGGAACCAGACGGCGTCATGCGCAGAATCATGCTGTCGTCAGGTGAGATCAGGTACGAATCATCGAGTGATGCGAAGTCGGCGAGAATCGGCCGCTCGGTTGCGTTCGGGTCGACGAAGACGGGGGTGCAGGCCGTGGGGTCCAGGCAGCGCAATTCGAACCGCGAGCCGCGACCGCTGGCGGCGAGCATCCGATGATCACTGAACGGCTGGAGGCCGTCGGCCGTTGCGATCGAGGTTGCGCCGTTTGGTGAGATGACGAGCGCGCCGACGCCGTCGACGATGAGGTCGCTCGCCCCGGCCGGCCGATCGATGTCGTGGGAATCGGCGCTCGCGAAAGAGGCCACCGAGTGATCGACGATGCGAATCGGTTGGCTGATCGCCAGCCCGGCATAAACCGGGTTGTACACCAGCGCGAGGCTTTCGCTGTCGACTTGCACGATGTCGCCTGCGGTGACCGTCGCGGTTGTTCCGAGCGCCCCGAAGGCGAGCGCAAACGTCTGGTGGTCCGATGTGCGCAGCAGTTCGTCAGAGGGGTCCGGCATGCCGCGGGTTGCCGTAACGATCTCGGCGTCGAGGCGGGGTACCGAGCCTGGCTGGAACCCGACCACCGCCAGCTCGTTCTCGCTCACGGCGAATGCCAGCTCGATGAACGGTGCCCGGGCGTGCAACGAGGCGACTGGCGCTGGCAGCTCAGGAAGTTCGATGCTCGTGATGTCGGGAACGGACTCGTCGTCAGCGTCGCCGCCTTCTTCGCCGCCTTCTTCGCCGCCTTCGTTCGGTGTCGGGGTCGCAGCTGTGTCGCTCTCGGACCCGGCCGCATCGACCTCCGCGGTCTCTTCGGGCCGGGGAGCGCGTGGTGGTGCCGAGATCAGCATGAAGCCAACGAGAGTCACCACGAGCACCATCGCGATTCCAGCTAGGGCGTTGACGGTCGCCGAGGTTTCGGCGGCGGGGGGCGGAGATGACGCGGGCTCGCTCGAAGGATCGGTGTCGAAGCTCTCGAACTCGACCATCGGTTCGGAATCCCCCGATGCCATCTGTTCACGGTAGTGCCTGTCGGTCGATGCAGCGGTGGCTAACGCGCTTCGGTCATGGCTGGTAAGCCGTCGATCGACGCGGAGTTCTTCTTCGCCCAGTAGGCATCCAGGTCGTCGGGAGACTTCTCGGCCCAATGGTCATTCAGCCGCTCGCGGTCCTCGACGAAGTCCATGAACGGGACCGAGTACCCACACGAGTTCGACGTCCGGTCGATGTCGGCGACGATGATGGCACGAGTCCCTGGGTGGTCGGGGAACAAGCTGGCAGCATCTGCAAACTTGGGGTCTCGTCTGGTGATCACCCGTGCGGTTCCGTAAAGCCGGACGATGTTCGGCTTGCCGTCGAAGGCACAGAACATGAAAGTGATACGCCCGTTCTCGCGTACATGAGCAATGGTCTCAGCACCCGATCCGGTGAGGTCGAGATAACAGACCTGATTGGGCCCAAGGACGCGGAACGCGTCGTAACCCTTCGGCGACAGGTTCACTCGACCGCCGTCGGCTGGCGCAGTCCCCACAAAGAACATGTGTTGGCGGGCAATGAACGTCTGCATTGCGTCGGTGATGGTGTCGAAGGCTGTTCCCATTGCTCGGTTGTATCCGCCGCATCGGGTGGCAGCAATCGAATATCGAGAACGAACGGGAACCCGGTAGGAGGCTGTACGAAGTCCCAAACCAGGATGAACTCAAGGGCCCCACCCGCCGCGAAGCGCCTACGGGCTGGGCCCCTTATTCGCGAGGTTCCTCGGGGCGCACGAGAGCCATCGCCGCATACAGCGCGGTGCCGCGCTCGAGAGCGGCCTCGTTGAGCTGCATGTGATTCGAATGGTTTGGTGCCGCGACCGCGGGATCGATGCCGTCGGGGCACGCGCCAAGAAAGGCCATCGCTCCCGGCACCTCGTTGAGTACGTAGCTGAAATCTTCGGCGCCCATCGCGGTTGCCGGCATGACGGCCGACTGGTCGGATCCAAAAAGTGCGCCTGCGACCTTGGTTGTGAGTTGTGCGTGCACCGGGTCGTTAAGGGTCACCGAGTAGCCCGGTTTGATCGTTGTCTCGCACGAACACGCATGGGCGGCCGCGGTGCCATCGGCGACCCGCTCGATCGCCGCGTGCAGGTCGGCCCGAACCTCTTCGCTGACCGCTCGGATCGTGCCTTGCATGTAAGCGGTTTCTGGAATGACGTTGCCAGTCGATCCCGCGGTGATGTTGGCAACGGTGACCACCGCTGACTGGCTCGGATCAATCTGGCGGCTGACCATTGTCTGGAGCCCGGTGACGATCGACGCCGCGGTCGGAATCGGATCGAGGCAGTGGTGGGGCGACGAGGCGTGGCCGCCGCGTCCGGTCACCGTGATCTCGAAGCCGTCGGAGCTGGCGAGGAGCGCACCGCCGCGGGTGAGGACGATGCCCGAGGGTGCATTGGTCACGACGTGGATCGCGAACGCACGGTCGACACCGTCGAGTACACCTTCCGCAATCATGTGCTTCGCGCCGTGGAATCCCTCTTCACCGGGCTGGAACATGAACCGGACCCGCCCCGAGAGTTCGGATCGGCGCTCGCTGAGAATGGCCGCTGCGCTGACCAGCATCGCCGTATGCGCGTCGTGACCGCAGGAGTGGGATCGCCCCTCGTGTGCGGAGCGAAAACTCGACTCGACATCTTCGGTCATTGGGAGCGCATCCATGTCGCCCCGTAGTAAAACCGTTGAGCCGGGGCGACCGGTATCGAGGTCGGCCACAATCGATGTCGAGGTCGTGCCAGTCGTGATGGCGAGATCGAGGCCGGTCAGGGCATCGAGCACTCGAGCTTGAGTGTTTGGCAGGTCGAGACCGAGTTCGGGGTCGCGGTGGATCTCGCGTCGCAGTTCGGTGGTTGCGCCTCGTTGTGCTTCGGCCGCACGGAGGAGATCGGGCCCGAAGTCCGAAACCTGAATAGATGTCATAGAAGAAAGCCTCGCACAACGAAGAACGCGTCTCGAACCAAACACTACGGTCGTGGCGTGAAACTGAGAACCCGAGCGCGAACAATGTTTCAACCCGGGCAATGAGCGCCTCAATCGACGACGACGGTTCGGGCCTGTCCGGGCTGGCGCATCACGAGTCGTCCGACGAGATCGTGGCCCGCTATGACGAGTGGGCGTCGGGCTACGACGGCGACCTCGCGGCCTGGGGTTACACCGTCCCAACGTCGATCGCCGATGCGCTTGACCGGCACCTCGTTCCGGGCGAGGGCGGACCTGGTACCGGGCCGGTACTCGATGCGGGGTGCGGCACTGGTTTGATCGGTCGGGCGCTACAACAACGTGGTATCGGACCGATCGACGGTATTGATGTGTCGACCAACTCGCTCGTCCGCGCGGCCGCGCGCGATCTGTACCGGAGCCTCACGGCGATTGACCTCAGTGCGCCGCTTCCGCTGCGGTCGGCGATGTATCGCGCAGTTGTCTGCGGCGGGGTCCTGACCTATCTCAGCGACACCGAAGCGGTCTTGCGCGAGCTGCTGCGGGTGACTCGCCCCGGTGGCGTGGTCATCGCAACGCAACGAACCGACCTTTGGGTGGAACGGCAATGCGATGCCGTGCTCGCCGGACTGATCGCCAGTGGCGTCTGTGAAGCCGATGTCGGTGATCCGCACTCGTATCTACCCGGCCACGTGGAATATGGCGACGACATTCTCGTCAAGACGATCACGCTGCACCGGCGCTACTACCCGGCCGGCGCGCTGAGATTGCGCTAGGCCGGAGTTGCATCGTTGATGATGTCGCTGCTCGCTAACGAGTCGCGCACGTCGACATCGGCAAGCGGCCGAACGTCGGGGCAAAGTTCGCGCATCGCTTCTTCCATCGCGATGCGAACGTGCTCGGCGACCACGGGCGCATCGGATCGATCACATTCGATGACGATCGAGTCGTGCACGGTTTGTACCGGACGGGCCGAAGGAACCGATCGGAGCCGGAGATCGAGGTCGGCGAAAGCCATCAACATGATGTCGGCGACGCCGCCCTGGATTGGCGCGTTGCGCCATGCGTTCGTCATCGCCAAGATCCGCTCCTTGGCGGCATCGCGGAGGAAACCCTCGACGGCATCGGTGCCGACGTGAGTCTCAAGCTGATCGATGTACCGACGTCGTAGGTTGCGGTCTTCGAAGACCTGACCGAGCTCGGCATCTTCGACCGGTCGCCCGGCCCGGACGATCTGAACGGCCTGGTCGGCTTCGAACGCGCGCCGAGCCGAAATCGCTTGCTCGTGTCGCGATGCCAACGACAATCGAATGGCGTAGAGAAACAGCCGGTCGACGTGCAGGTTGAATTGCTGTCGCCGCCCAGCGAGCGTTCGACTCGCGAACGTAAACGGCTGACCGTTCCGCAGTAGGACGACCGGCGCGCTGTATGAGGCAATCCACTCGATGTGTTCGACCATCTTGTCGGTTACGGGTTGCCCCGGTAGGCGGAGGTCGGCGATTTCTTGCGTCGATGGCCACCGCATTTGGCTGCGCCGGAAAGACCGCCGAATCGCTTCGACCTCAGAGAAGTCAGCGGCGAGACGCCGAGTCAACGCCCAGTCGAAACGACCGACTTCGGACCCAAGTTCCTGCATCTCGTTGTCGCGCGCTTCGGCCCACGCGGTTGTTCCCGGGTAGGTACGCCGATATTGAGCCAGCAGCTCGCGCCCTTCGGCCGGAGAGGTTGGCGTGCCGTTGTTCGAAAGTTGATGAGCAAGCGCAGCTCCGCCCGCGCCATACGCAATACCGAAGTTGAGAGCTTTGGCGATCTGGCGTAGCTTCGCCAGCCGCTCCGGGTCGTCGCGCTCAAGCGTGTCGCGGTCGACGCCGAACATCGTCAGCGCCGTCGTGAGGTGAACGTCGTCGCCCCGCGCGAACGCCGCCCGCAGCGGCTCATCGTCGGAGACTTGCGCGAGGTAGCGCAGCTCGGCCTGGCTGAGATCGGCGTGGACAAAAACTCGGTCGGCGTCGGCGGGTCGCAGATATGGCTTCATGCGCGGCGTCAGGTTCTGGGCATTCGGATGCCGGCTGGCAAGTCGACCGGTGTTTGTGCCCACTACCTGGAGGTACTGCGCGTGCATGCGGCCATCGGGCTGCACGAATTCGAGCAGCGAATCGCCGTACGTCGACAGGATCTTTGCCGCGTTGCGAAAGTCGAGTAGCGCGGTGCTGAGTTCGCCGCCGATCGCCCGCAACACGCCAGCGTGCACCGAGTCGTGGTCGCTCAGCGGCCGAGCCTCGCCGAAGCGGTTCATCGACCAAGCGTGGACCTCGTCGCTCGACCACCGGTTCAGGGCTCGTTTCACCTGGGCATCGGAGGCCGGGTTCCATGACGGCTCGGTCGCGTCGTCGAACAGTGAACCTTGGCCACCGCCGGTGAGCGATGCGAGGTGCGACAACGTTGCGCGTTGGCGCTTGCGGATTTGCTGCAGCTCACCCTGCCAACCGGCGGTGTCGAACGGCAGCCCGGTGCGTTCCATCTGGTCGAGGAAGGGCCGCGCCGCCATCTCGACCGCGCAGATCCGACGGAGATCGGCAGCGTCGACCTCGGCCCGCAGTCGATCGCAGACCCACAACGTCTCTACCGCATCGGCGGCCGAGTACCGAACCTGTTCGTCGGTCAAATCATCGAAGGCGGTGTACGACAACTGGACGGTGCCTTTGCCTTCGGCCTCGATGCCGAGGTAACGCTTCGTCGCCCAGGCGAGGCCGTGATACCAGTTGACGCCGCTGCGGCCCTGATGCAGCAACGCATCGGCCAATTGACCGTCCCACCACCGCAGGCCGGGCGTGGTGTCCGCGCTCTGGTACACGGCGGTGTCGATGACTCGGGCGTCGAAGTTTGCGTTCCAGGCCGCAGCCTCGATCCCGTCGAACAGGGGAGCGAGCAGCGTCGGGTCAACATCGCGGGCATCGACAACGAAGGCATCTTCAGCGCCATGAGCATCACGGGTGGCGATCGACGCGACGCGCAGTTCACCTTGGCGGGGATCAGCGATCGGCACCTCGGTATCGATGGCGACGCGAATCGCCGAGTCGAGACAGCGAGCGAGACCGTCGAGCTCGTGTGCGTTGGTGATGAACGTGCACGGAACGCCGGCCGGATCGCGGGCGGCGTCGCCGGTTGGAGCCATGTCATCGTGCGCGCCTTCCGACGCGCGAGCGTTTAACAGTGACCGCGTCGGGTTCGCTCCGCCGGGCGTCGGGACCTTCGGGTCGTCGTGGGCTACGGCGATGTTTCGACCGTCGGTTCTGCGGCACATTCGAGTGCGTGAATCTGCTCTGCGACCTGGTGAGGGGTGAGGCCCGTCGTTGGGATCTGCGTGAAGGCCGCATACCCATCGCGACGTTCGTCGAGCAGTTCGGAGATGCGAGCTTTGGGGTCCGGCGCGTCGAGCAGAGGCCGAACCCGGTTCGGGTTACGAGTGCGTTCAAAGATGTCCTCGACCGTGGCGACCAGGCAGTAGATCGTGCCCGTGGCTTCGAGCGCCGTGACGTTCCGAGGATCGAGCATCATGCGGCCGCCGGTCGAAATGAGCAAACCCCGCTTGCTCGCGAGTTCGCGAGCTATTGCTTGCTCGAGTTCGCGAAAGCGTTCTTCGCCATGCGCGGCGAAAATCTCCGGGATGGGTCCGTGACGTTCGACGATGACGCGATCGGTGTCGACAAATCGCAGGTGCATCGACCGCGCCACGATGCGGCCAACCGTCGTTTTCCCAGTACCCATGAAGCCCGTGAGAATGACGTTGTGGGTTTGGTGGGGAGGCGTCGGTGCGCCAGTAGACGAACTCATTTGCATCGATCCTAGGCGTCGAAGCGCTGGTGGGGCCGATAGGAGTTTCGCTCGCTCTACGGTGGAAGCGGAACTTTCTGTTCGATGAACACGCCCGAAAGGTATTCGTGACTGCTCAAACAGGTTTGTCCCGAGCCGCTGACGCTGAGACGCCGACCGATGACCTCCTCGGTCGTTTTGCCGAGGTCCGCTCGACGACCGAGCGCCTGGCGGCGCCGCTTTCGGCCGAAGACCAGGTCGTGCAGTCGATGGACGACGCCAGCCCGACGAAGTGGCATCGCGCCCACGTCACCTGGTTCTTCGAGACCTTTTTGCTGCGTCCCTATCTGCCCGGGTACGAGGCCGACGAGATGTACAACTTCCTGTACAACTCGTACTACGAAGCGGTTGGCGACCGTCACCCTCGGGCCCAGCGCGGCTTGGTCACCCGCCCGAGCGTCGTAGAGGTTGCCCAGTATCGCCAGAAGGTCGACGACGCGATGGCGCAACTGCTTTCGTCGGGGGCCGCCCAGTCACCGGAGATCCGAGACCTTGTGGTGCTTGGCCTCAATCATGAGCAGCAGCATCAGGAACTCTTGCTGATGGACATCAAACACCTGCTGTCATGCACGGTCGTTCGTTCGGCATACCGCGCCGACGACACGGTCGGCGAGGCGGTCGCGGCTTCGCCGATTGGCTGGGAACCGTTCGATGGTGGCATCGTCGGCATTGGCTTCGACGCCGCGGCATCGACCGATGACGGACGTGGCGACGGGTTTCGTTTCGACAGGTTTTGTTTCGACAGGTTTTGTTTCGACAATGAGCAGCCGCGTCACGAGGTGCTGCTGCAACCGTATGCACTCGCCGATCGCCTGGTGACGTGCGGCGACTGGCTCGAGTTCATGGCCGACGGCGGGTATGAACGCCCCGACCACTGGCTCTCCGCCGGATGGCACCACATCCAGGAGACTGGCTGGCGAGCCCCGATGTATTGGCGATCGACCGGTACTGCAGCGAGTACGTCGGCTGCCGATTGGCAGGTCTTTACCTTGCAGGGCGAACGTGCGATCTCGCTTGCCGAGCCCGTCGTGCACGTCTCGTTCTATGAGGCTGACGCCTATGCGCGGTGGGCCGGTCACCGATTGCCGACCGAGTTCGAATGGGAGCACGCGGCAAGCGAGCTGCAGGTCGAGGGAAACCTTCTTCCGGCCGACGTCCTGCACCCGCAGGCGGCCCCAGGGGGTGACGGTCTGCGTCAGATGTTTGGCGATGTGTGGGAGTGGACGGCCAGCGCGTACGTGGCCTACCCCGGCTTCGCTCCGGCGGTGGGAGCAGTCGGTGAATACAACGGCAAATTCATGGTCGACCAGCAAGTGCTTCGGGGCGGTTGTGCCGTCACGCCGGGTGGCCATGTGCGACGCGAGTACCGCAACTTCTTTCCAGCCAAGTCCCGCTGGCAGTTC
>Ga0114956_1000168_pt1 | contig 41178 bp, 28 predicted proteins | sample MaitaG_FD_87304 | JGI IMG/M metagenome (GOLD analysis project Ga0114956, IMG submission 87304) | Marine algal microbial communities from Maine, USA - Maine_Asex2 metaG | ecosystem: Host-associated > Algae > Red algae > Unclassified | place: Maine, USA | collected 2015-01-05 | reverse complement strand
GGCAGAACCGGCGGCTAACGCCTTGTCGCTCACCACTTTCGCTGCCGCTTAAAAAAATAGTGTTTTGATTCAAACGTGGCGCTGTCCACTTGAAAATCAGCCGGTAAACCGATTGACCAACCATAAGGATAGCATTAACCCACTCAACCATGTCGCAGCTCCCCCCACCACCGCCGACGGTTCCAAGCAATGGGACAGATTCTGCCTCCAGCTCTGCTAAACCTTCGGCATTAGGTGCGGAATTGTTGGACATCGAATCTCAGCCTCTGATTCGAAACTTCGCCAACGCCGTCGAGAATTCGGCGACGGCTGACGCACTGTTTAAGACGATCTTCCACATCATTGATGCCGAGACGGATTGTCTTGCAATGTGGCGAGTGCAAGTCGATTCGGCGGAATCTTCGTTACTTACTTCAAGCATTTCAGATGAAAATGCAAACGCCGTTTGGCTGACAGTGGAAAACCAAATCACAGACGTGGTTCGAAAAGCGGAAGAATTCGATCAGATTTGCAGCGTCGTCATGCTGCCTGATTGTAAACACACGCTGGTTGCTGCCCCGTTAAGTCCGGAAATATCAAATTCGCAATCACGCGAAATTCTGACGGCGTGTTTTGCTGCCAATGATCAGAGTTCACTGCGGCTTCAGTGGCTGTTGGGGATCGCTTCTCAATCGGTCAGTCGGTGGGCACAACGTCGCCAAATGGTGATGGCTCAAACACAATCACAGACCCTCACCGATGCGATTGCGTTGCTTGACACGATTAGTGATTCCAAAAATTCGACCGAAGCGGCGATCGCGATCGTCAATAATTTGCGACGGTTATTGAAAGCGAATCAAGTCGCGATGGCAGACGTGGATGCAAAAGGTAAACCAACGCTCTTGGCCATTTCGGACGTTGAAAAACTGGACACCGGTGCCGTCAACAACAAGCTATTGCTCAGTGTCATTGCTCAAACGGTGTCCACCGCCTCAACGATAGCCTTTCCCAATCAGCAATCCGCCCAAGACGCGGCTCATGTCCTACCGCTGATGAACTGGTGCGCTGCGACCGGCGCTACTGCTGCGATCTGTCAACCTATGTCGCTGGCGGATGGTTCGGTCGTGGGGGCATTGTTGTTAACGCTGAGCGATGAAGACCAAGTGAAGCAACAGCAACCGTACATCGAGAAGATGGTCGGATTGATCAGCAAACAGTTCGACGTCGTCACACGCGCCAATCGTTCGACGCGGCAACGCATCAAGTCGAAGCTGAAGAAGGGACGATCGACAACGCGGAAGGTCTTACTCGCTCTGCTTGTTTGTGCAGGATTGATGGCGGTGCCGATGCCTTATCGCGTCAAATGCGAATGTCAGATGCAGCCGACACAACGACGATTCGTGGCCGCTCCCTATAACGGTATCTTGGAAAAATCCCTTGTGGAAGTCGGAGAAGTGGTAGCCAAGGATCAGGTCATCGCACGTCTTGACGGTCGGCAACTGAGAATTGAACTGGCGGGGCTGGAAGCTGAGTTCGAAGGTGCCCGTCGCCGACGAGATTCATCATTGGCGATGCGGGAGATTGCTCAAAGCCAAATCGCAAGAAGCGAAATGAATCGGCTGGCTGCTCAAATCAAATTGTTGAACAACCGCATCAAGGATCTTGAAGTGCGTTCGCCGATCGACGGGATGATCGTGGTGGGTGACATGGACAAGGTACAAGGTGCACCAATAGAAATGGGACAGAATCTGTTCGAAGTCGCTCCTTTAGAGACGATGGTTGCCGAAATTGGGATCCCTGAATCCGAAATTCACTATGTCAAACGTGACGATGCGGTCACCCTTAAGATCAATTCATTCCCCTACGAAAATTGGTCGGGCAGCATTCAACAGATTCATCCCAGCGCCGAAATTATCGGAGACCAAACCGTTTTTGTGGCTGAGGTGGAAATCGAAAATGGTTCCGGCGAACTTCGTCCTGGGATGGCCGGTAGTGCAAAAATTAGCACGCGTTGGTCGCCCATTGGCTGGAATCTGTTTCATAACGCTTGGGAATCCTTGCGTTGCTGGACGATCTGGTAATGAATGTTTCCACTCCCTCAACTCCTCAGTTGCAACTGGCTGGTGGAGCATCTGACCCTCAACAGCAATGGCTTCAGGCGACGTTGAAGCTGCGTGCGGAGCTGAAGTTCGATACACGCACCGAAGGTAAGAACACCTTTGTTGTGATTGAGGATCCCGTCCGTTCCAAGTATTTTCAAATCGGCGTATCAGAATTCGAATTCCTCGCGTCACTCGATGGTGAACGAACAACGGCGGAGGTGGTGGATGAACTTCACAGCAACGGTCATGATGCGATCGGCGCGGAGCAAGCGGTTACGATCAGTCAGTGGCTGGTTCAGTCGAATCTAATCATCTCGCAAACACCAGAATCGACCAACCGCCTTAAGACTCAAGCCGAAGCGCTCAACAGCCAATCGTTGATGAGCAAAATTAATCCGATTTCGTTCAAGGTTAACTTGTTCAATCCGAACACTCTGCTGTCAACTGCTCAGCCCTATTTTCAATGGTTGTTTTCCAAGTGGTTTTTAGCGCTTTGGATCGTCGCGTTTGTTTGGGCCGCTGAGATTGCCGTGACGCAATGGTCGAAATTGAGTATCGCATCGCAAGGGATACTTTCAGGTAACAGTTGGATTTCGCTGCTGGTTTTCTGGTTGTTGTTAAAGGTTGTCCATGAATTTGCGCATGGAATATCGTGTAAACGCTATGGAGGCGAAGTCCCCGAAGCGGGTGTTTTGTTTTTGTTGTTTACGCCAATGGCTTTTGTGAACGTGACCTCGATGTGGCGATTTCCAAGCCGGTGGCAGCGCATCATCGTTGCCGCTGCGGGCATGTACGTGGAACTGTTTGTGTCATTTGTTGCGTTGATCGTTTGGGCAAATTCGGCAGGAGTAACTGCCGACCTTGCTTACAACGTTTTTCTGATGGCCAGTGTTACGACGATTCTTTTTAATGCCAACCCATTGATGCGCTTTGACGGCTACTTCATTCTTTCAGATCTTTTAAAGGTGCCCAATCTCTATACCAAAGGGACGGGGTGGTTTGGAGATCGGATTAAGCATCTTTTCCTTGGCACCGAAAAAACCCCGAACTTATTCGCCTCTCATGAAAGCCGGGTTGTGAAGATTTACGGCTCCTTGGCGTTCTTTTGGAAAATTTCTATCAGTGTCGGATTGATAATTGCCGCCAGCGTTATGTTCAACGGTGCCGGTTTAATTTTAGGTGCATTAGGAGTCGTGCTGTGGTTTGGTCTTCCACTAGTTAAGCAATATAAAATGCATATAGCGCCCGACGCGAAAAAGCCCGTCAATCGCGGCCGCGCAATCAGCAGTTGCGCGACGATGTTTCTATTTCTTGGGGCATTATTTTGGGTGTTGAAAGCTCCGCCGACCAAATCAGCACCGGCGGTGGTCCAATTCGCTGATGAGACGATCCTGCGGTCGACGGCGGACGGGTTTGTGGAAGAATTGTTGATAAAATCCGGAGACACCGTCGTCCAAGGCCAGCCTTTATTGCGTCTGAGAAATGAGGATCTGGCGTTGGAGGTGGATGCACTGGTCGATCAAATCAAAGCCAAAACTATTCAACAGCGAATCTATCGACAGCAAAACGAACTGGGGCTCGCCAGCGTCGAGGCCGAGAGTTTGACGGGACTAAAAAAACAATTGGCCGAAAAACGTGAACAGGCAGCGGGTTTGGTGGTGCGTAGTCCCTTGAGTGGATTCGTGTTCGCTAGAAACATGCAACATCTAACGGGCAGTTTCGTAAGTCGCGGAGATGAGCTGATGACGGTGGCTCAAAAGAAAACGAAAGAGATCGTGGTGTCGGTGGATCAACTCGATTTAGAATCGATTCAGCTGAGCCAAGACAAACCATTACGGATTGTGTTGCCAGGCATCGGCTTGTTCGAATCAGAGATCGCTCGTATTGATCCCCGCGCTTCGGATCATGTTATGCACCCTAGTCTTTGCGCCAATGCAGGTGGCCCTTTGCCGTTGAAGCCAGCGTCACGCGCCGGCGACGATGGTTCAGAACCCTCGATGCTGTTGCTGTCTCCTCGTTTTGATGTTTTGGTTTCTCTGGATAGCGCGACCAGTAGTGCGCTTCACTCGGGGCAACGCGGCCGCGCGTTTTTCACGGCGCGGAGTCAGTCGTTGGGAAGCTATCTCTACTTAGCAGCCAGCGATTGGCTGAAGACGAAGATTGATCAGGCGACATTGGTCGCGCCCTGAAATCATCCAATTTTTGGCATTAAAATTCGCGACGAGTCGATAGCCGACCAATGGTTGCATTGGCAACCGGCGACTAACGCCTTGCCGCTGAGTTGATTGCTGGTTGGTCGACCGAATCAATAATCCGCTAGTTCAATGAAGCGGTGGACGCAGCGCTTGCCTGTCGCGCCGAAGCATTGTCGCCGCTCATCTGCAGGATCGCGTCGACGTCTTGGACGTTCTCGAGGCTGAGGAAATCCTGGTGGCCTTCTTCAAGGGTCAGCAGCATACCGAAAATTCGCCACCCTGATTTGCTCTTGCGAACCATCCACGTTAGTTCATCCTTCACCGGTTTGCCATCTTCGATTTCAGTGATGGTGCAGTTGACGTGAGCCAATTGTTGTTTGTTGGTAACGTAAATCGCTGGCAAGATCGTGACTTTGGCCTCAGGGCTGCCCATTGGTTGAAGGTACAGCCCAGCTTTAGCGGTCGTGTCAAATGCAACCGAAGTCAGTAACCGTTCCGCCTTCACACGATCGCCAGAATTTAAATACTTCATGAACAATTCGCAGACGGTTTCGGGACTGGCGTCGGCGGCGGGAAGTTTGGGTATCTGGACCGCTGGAGAGACCTCTGTCTTTGTCGCCGAAACAGCAACTGACGTGGTAACTTCTTGGGTCGGAGCAGGTTGTTGAGCCGGCGGCGTTTTCTCCGCTTGGGAAACCTGAACGGATGCTTCATTGCAACCCAACGTCAGGAGGAGAAATAAAATTGCGGCTCCGAAAAACAGCCGCAATTTCGGCTCACGCTTAACCGCCGTGTCCAGATTGTTCTTCAAAGATTCTAGAGTACTCATCCCGATTCCGTTCGCGATTGGGTGTCGGCTCAATTCCCCGTATCGCCGGTCGGCATTGCAGTCTGGAGTTGAGCACTTATCCAAGGGACCAGCATCGAAGGGGCAGACCCATTCGATAGCGAGCTTCGGATATATGTGCTTAGTCTGTCCATTTTCTCAATTGCCGTCAACATGAGTTTTTAGGCGGAAATTTAGCTGCGAACGACATCACAGTAAGGATCTTGACCCATCTCGAAATGCTGTTGGTGACGTTCTTGATCTTGTTTTAGGAGAATCATGCGATCGACCAGATGCTTACGTTCCACCTTGAGCTGTGCTTGGGTGAAATACGAAAACGTCCGCTGCGGCAGCGCGTTTGCGAACTTGGCAAAACGTTGTTTTAGTCGTTCCGCCTTTTTGGGGCCGAGCCCCTGTCGCAGGATTTCGTCTTCCATCGAAACAATGATCCCAAAGCTGCCAGGTTCTCCTTGCCGTGAACCGCGTCCGATCAGCTGCCAATCGATGCGCTGGCTGTCGTGGATCTCGGTCAAGATCACGTGCAAACCACCGGCCGATTTCACCGCAGGATCGAGCATGAAGTCTGTTCCGCGCCCCGCCATGTTGGTCGCGACGGTAACGCACTTCACTCCGCCGCTTTTTTTAACAATCTCCGCTTCGAGATCCAGGCGATGAGCGTTGAGCACCTTGTGTTCAATGCCCTTGTTACGCAATAAGTTTGATAAACGCTCTGATTGATCAACGTTGCGCGTCCCCACCAGGACCGCGCGGCCAAGCTTAATCTGTGCTTCGACCTCCGTGACGACCGCGTCAAACTTGAGCGCGACATCGGCGTAGACGCGCGTTGGCGATTGAATGCGCTTGATGGGTTTGTTGGTCGGGACGCGTACGACTTTCTTGCGATAGACCTTCTTAAATTCGCCTCGACTGGACCAAACGGTGCCTGACATGCCACCAAAGAACCGGTACAGCCGAAAAAATGATTGCAACGTTACCGTGGACCCCTGCCCTGTCGCGGGCGTGATATCGAGTCCTTCTCTGGCTTCGACCGATTGATGGATGCCGCCCTGCCATTGACGGCCTTCAGCGGGGCGACCGGTAAATTCGTCGATGATCATGATCTTGTCAGCCACGACGGCGTAGTGCTGGTCAAGATGAAATTCGATGCGAACCTTGATCGCGTTTTCGATGTAGTTGTAAAGTTGTTGGATAGAAACTTTGGTTGTGTTCTGCGTTTGAGGCAGGCGGCGGAGTCGGTCGATGCCGGCATGAGTTAGCTCAACCTTGCGCTTTTTAAAGTCGTATTGAAAGTCAACATCGCGGATGAATGAATCGCTGTGCTTGGACGCCCAGCGAAAACAATCGGCGGCAATCGCCTGTTCCTCCTGATTGACAACACCAACGATCAGCGGCGTGCGTGCTTCGTCGATCAAGACGCTGTCTGCTTCATCGACCAACACGAAATTGAGTTCGCGCTGAACGCGGTCGGTGCTGGCGGACAATCGGGAAGCCTGTCCGGCGATTTTCATGCGGTCGCGAAGAAAGTCAAAACCAAACTCCTTGGCGGTGCCGTACGTAACGTCCTTCTGGTAGGCCGTGCGGCGCTGCTCAGGTTCATCCGACGCAACAATCACCCCTGTGGTCAATCCCAACCGTTGAAAAATTCCAGACATCAAATCGTAATCGCGTTGAGCCAAATAATCATTGACCGTGACGACGTGAGCCCCTTTGGCGTAGAGGGCGTGCAGATAAGTAGGCAGCGTCGCGGTCAGCGTTTTGCCTTCGCCTGTTTTCATTTCGGCGATATGCCCTCGGGCGATTTGAATCGCGCCAAGGAGTTGGACATCGTAAGGCGTCATCCCGGTGGAGCGACGCGCCGATTCTGATACGATCGCGAACGACTCAGGGATCAGTCGGTCAATCTTGGTACCGGTCATCGCATCATACTTCAGCGCAAGGCCGCGCTGTCGCAACGCTTCGTCGGACAGTTTTGAGAACTGTTTAACGAACCTGCGGATGCGGCCAATCGTAGCGTAATCGTGAGCTGACAATCCGGGTTCCTAGGAAGGAAAAGGAGAATCCTTATTCTAATCGTGGCGAAGTGTTGGACAGTGAACCAACGGAGGGTTTGACGTTGGAGACGCGGGAAAACCGAGTTATCCTTGTCGCAATCGCTACAATCCTGAGAAGTCAAAGGCCACCTCAGCAAACCAAGGGATAATAAACCACAGTGCTTTAGGGGCTCAAACCACGAATTACAATACGAGTACGTCTATGGGTTGGTACCGAGTCTCATCCAAGTACTGAGTCTCATCCAGCAAGCCTTTTTTTGTCACTTCTCTATGTCCACCATCGAACAACATCATTTGCAACGGATTGCCGACCAGTCCCGTTCACTGGCGGAATTCTACCAGCGGTTTCTTAAACACCTCTGTCAAGAATTTGAGGGTACCGGTGCAGTCGCTTGGAATTGCTCTCAACCAACGCCTCAGCCCATCGCGCAATATCAAGCCAACGAAGATCGTCCAATCTCGATGCCAATTTCTGAGCAAAAGCATTTGGAGTTGCTAAAGCAAGCCAACGATGCGAGTGCTCCATCGGTCGTGCGAGGGCAACCGCTTATTTTTCTGTCGAAGCTGCAACGCGGCGCTGCGACGGACCTCGTTGAGCTGTTCGTGACGGCTGAATTGTCCGAGGAACAAACCGCACAGCGATTGAAGGATCTGGCATTGATCTGCCAAGCCGCCGCTGGGATTACTGCTCGTAAAACTGTGTCCAGCGATGCGTCGTTGGCTGGTAAGAATCCGTCGCCGAATCAACAAAGCCGATCGCAGTCTAACGCTGCCCGGTTGGACGATTCTTCCAATGTGAATCTTGAGATTACTTCGGCTCAGTTAGACGAGTTCGCGCACGTGTTGCATCAGTCGTTGAATCCGCGCGAAACGGCCAATAGAATCGCCAACGAGACCCGCCGCGTTTTGGACTGTGACCGCGTCTCCGTTTTGAAGGTCACAGGCAAACTTACGCGCGTAATCGCCGTCAGCGGACAGCCTAACGTTAACCGTCGGAGTAACACAGTGGCCGGATTGGAACGATTGGCCCACCGCGTGCTTCAGACGAAGCAACCCTTCTGGTATCCGACGGACCAAGCACAACCGCCTCAGATCGAACAACGCTTGAACGATTATTTGGCAGAATCTGCGACGCGCAGTATGGTGATCCATCCGATATTTGATTCCGTCCAAATCATCGATAGAAAACCGGGCGATCATGATGAAGTAAAACCGCGCTTGATTGGCGGGATTATTATTGAGCAGTGCGATCGACAATGGGACGCCGGCGTAATGACGGCTCCAATTGAGATGTTGACTCGCCACAGCAGCGACGCGTTCCGCAATGCTTATCAGCATCGGCAGTTATTTGCTTACCCGCTGTGGCATTGGTTGGGCAAATCGAAAATCATGTTTGCCGCTCGGCACATTTCCAAAACTATTGCCACGCTGGTTTTGCTGACGGTGCTGGGGTTAGTGCTGGCGTTGGTTCAAACTGATTTTCGAATGACTTGCGAAGGACAATTGATGCCCGTCACGCATCGTCATGTCTTTGCCAACATCGACGGAGTGATCGACGAAGTTCTGATCGACCACGGCGATGAAGTCAATCAAGGTGAACCGCTGGTTCGGATTCGAAACCTTGACCTGGATCAGCAGATTCAATCGGCTGCCGGCAGGATCGACGAACTGGAAGAAGTTATTTCCGCTGCCCGTTCAACAATGTCAGACCGAAGTGCGCGAACCGACAAGGACCAACAGCAGGAAAATGTATCAGCGCTGAAGGCGCAGTTGAAAAGTGCGCAACGAGAGCTGGAGCTGTTTCAAGAAAAATCGAAAGGACTGACGGTGGTCAGTCCGATTGCCGGTCGAGTGGTGACCTACAATGTGCAGGATGAGTTACTCGATCGTCCGGTTGAACGTGTCGAATCTCTGTTGGAGGTCGCTGATCTTGAGGGCGATTGGATATTAGAATTGAATCTGCCGGATCGAAAAATTGGTCACGTGATAGAGGCATTTCAGGACAACGATCGTCAACCGTTGACAGTTGAATTTATCTTGGCCGCTGATCCTGAGCGGACCTATCATGGGGTGCTGAGCGAGTTCGGCCACACGACCGAGATGACGCCTGAATCTGGGCAAGTGATGCGTTTAAGGGTCGCCATTGAGGATCCTGACTTCGACCTCAAACAGCTGCGGTCAGGTGTGAGCGCTTATGTGCAATGCGGCCAACGATCTGTTGGTTATTCATGGTTTCACTCCGTTTGGGAGTTCGTCCAAACCAAGGTTCTGTTTCCACTGTTTTAGTACGGTCCTATTGCTGCAACGCACAAATCAAATCTATGTTCACCCAGCACGCATCCACCTCGTCTGATCGTCGCCCGCTGACGTTGCGGCGTCGCGCTGATGTGGTGATTCAAGAATCTGTTTTCCAGCAGCAACGCAGTTGGGTGCTCAAGGATCCGGTCGCGCTGAAATATTATCGACTCCAAGAACCGGAGTACGAAGCCTACATGATGATCGACGGCGTCAATAGTTACTCGCAGATCAAACAGCATCTGGAACGTTCGTTTCCGGAGATGAAGATTCGCATCGAAGACGTTTACGCATTGGCCAATTCCTTACACAAAAATGGATTGTTGCTTTCCGATGCCGCCGGCCAGGACCAGCCCTTGAAACAACGGCATCAAAAAGAGCTAAAGCAAAAAGCGCTGAAATTAGTGATGAGCGTCATGTCGTTGAAGTTTCCGGGAGTCGATCCTGATCGGTTTCTCAACTGGCTGTACCCAAAGGTGCGTTGGTTCTTTAGCAAAACGTGTTTCGCGATTTGTTTGCTGATAAGTCTTTGTGCGTTAACGCTGGTTGGCGTGAATCTGGAAGAGTTCTATCGGAAGTTGCCAGAATTTGGCCAATTTTTCAATGTGAAGAATTTGCTGTTTATGGGCACGATGCTGATCGTGACTAAGTCCATTCATGAACTTGGTCACGGTCTGATGTGCAAACACTTTGGAGGTGAATGTCACGAGATTGGGTTCATGATGTTGGTGATGATGCCGGCGATGTATTGCAATACATCCGATTCTTGGACCTTGCCCAACAAGTGGCATCGCATCGCGATCGGTGCGGCCGGTATGTATGTCGAAATTGTGATGGCGGCTATCGCGACATTTATCTGGTGGTACACGCAACCCGGAGCACTACACTACCTGGCGTTGAACGTGATGTTTCTGTGCAGTTTTACGACACTGGTGTTCAATGCCAATCCGCTATTGCGATATGACGGCTATTTTATGCTGGCTGATTTTTTGGAAATACCCAACCTTTCGCAAAAATCAAACATGGCGCTCACCAGTCAACTGCGTGTCACGTGTCTGGGAATGAAGCCGATCGAGTCGCGATTGATGCCGAAAAAATCGCGGGTTGCGTTTGCGATCTATGCCGTAGCATCGTTCGTATATCGTTGGTTGGTGATGTTGATGATTTTTTGGTTTCTGATCGAGATGTTTAGGCCCTACGGTTTGGAAGTCATTGGGCAGATGCTGATTTTCATGTCGCTGGTGGGGATGTTGGTCATCCCAGGCTATAAGGTGGCTAAATTCTTTTTGTATCCTGGAAGGTTTCGTGAAGTGAAAGCTGGTAGATCTATCGTGACTGTCGTGGTGTCAGTCGTCGCGCTGGTAATGCTGTTTAGTGTGCCGGTGCCTTACCACGTGGCGGCGCCTTTTGTCATTCGACCTATAAATGCGCAGATGGTTTATGCGACTCAACCGGGGATGCTGACCGAAGTCAAATTCCGACCTGGTGATTCGGTGGAGGCCGGACAACTCATTGCGCGTGTCGAAAGCATCGACTCGGAGATTAAGTCACAACAATTGTTAGGCCGTCAAAGGCAGTTAGAATCCGATATCGAATTTTACAAAACAATGAAAGGTCGATCGCCAAGATTGCTGGCCGAATCGCGCGCTCGATTGAGAGACGTTAAGCAGCAACTCGAACTGCACGATGAAGCGAGGGGACAACTGAAGGCCGTGGCGCGGCGATCGGGTAAGATCATTCCGCCTCCAAACGTTCCTCAGCGCCTAACGGAGAAGAATGGGCGCAAGCGTTGGTCGGGATCTCCCTTAGATCTTTCAAACGAGAATCTTCCGGTTGAACCAGGGACGCTGCTGTGTATGGTTGGCGATCCTGAAACAATGAAGGCCGTGGTAATGATTGAGCAGTCCGATGCGGTCTTGGTCAAAGCCGGCCAACAGGTAAGGTTGATGCTGGCCGAGATTCCAGGTGTTGAATTTTCTGGAATCGTGAAACGCGTTTCACAAGATCAAATGGATGACGTGCCGCGCGAATTGTCCAGTGCAAACGGCGGTAGTGTCGCGACCCGACCTTCCTCCGTTGGAGGGGAACAACCGATGCTGAATTACTATGAGGCGACTGTCGAGATTGATTCAAAGGAAGGCCGCGAGCTTTTGACGGGTTTTCGAGGCAAGGCGAAGGTGAAGATTGACAGTGCTCCCTTGGGCCATCGTTTGGTGCGCTATTTTAGGCAGATCATTCACTTTCGATAGACTTGCTGTTAGGCGTTTGCAGAGGGCTTTTGTTGCGTTAGAACATTGTTTATCCAGCGACTCCAGCCTACCGCTTTTCTCAGTTGGATTGTCCAGCAGATTTGTTGATTGTTCTCCGTTTTTTTGCCCACAATTTTTTGCCCAATGTCTAAAAACGCCATCCACTCGCCCAACGTTGACCTGGAAATTAAAGATGCTTTGGTCATTTTTAAGACGGTCTGGAGCAATTTAGAGGAAGAAATTGGTCATGAGAATTTACGATTCCCCAAAGAATTGATTCTGCTTGGCGGTGCCCCCGGTGCAGGTAAGGGCACGCACACCAAATTTATCATGAACGCGCGCGGGCTGACGTGTCCGCCGATTGTTGTCAGCGCCCTGCTGGATACGCCTGAAGCGCAAAAGATTAAAGACAATGGCCAGATGGTCGGCGATAAAGACGTTGTCGGAATTATGCTGCGTGAGCTGCTGAAGCCAGAATATAGCGACGGTGCCCTGTTAGACGGCTTCCCCCGGACACGTGTTCAAGTGGAATGTTTGAAGATGTTGGTCGATAAAATCGACAGTTTGCACGACCACTACAAAAATACGCCGCTGGCAATTCACTTCCGTCGTCCAACGATCCACGCGATGGTACTGTTCGTCGCTCAGCAGACCAGCATCGACCGCCAGTTAAAACGTGGATTCGAGATCGCTCGTCATAACCAAGAGGTCGAAGAAACCGGCGTTGGAATTATAGAACCGGTGCGATCGACAGACCTCAGCCCTGAGAAGTCGGCCCGGCGTTACCAGGTGTTTAAGGAGCAAACCTGGGATGCGTTGCAATCACTCAAAGAAATTTATCACTACCACTTCATCAATGCCGAAGGGCCGATTGCAGAAGTTGAAGCCAATATTCTCAACGAGCTTCAGTATCAGAGTTCGTTGGAACTAGAACGTTCGACTTTCGATTTACTGGCTCCGATTCCTTTGGCCGAAGAAATTATCGTCCATGCGCGACAGGAATTAGTCCGACGGTTGGATAGTTACGAGATTGAGCATCGTGCGCTATTCATTCGCGTCGTGGACACGATCCAAGAAAAATTCATGCCGATCATTACTCGCCACGCTTTGTCGGGCCGCGCGACGGTGAATTCGGAGGATAGAATTTTTGATGATCCGAAGGCTCTGGCGATGTTGATTGACATCTTTTCCGAACGCGGATTTCATGCGGTGATTGATAAAACCATCAAGGAGATTCCAGAACGATTCGATCTGCAAACGGGAGCCATCGAATATTCGCCGAAGTCTATCTATCGAATTCACATTCGGTTCAAGGGTTCCGAGATTCGGCGTGGGTAAAGGCACGTAATTTTAGAATGAATATTTAACTTTCATTCAGCAAATAGCAGCGTCCACGCTATCGCGATACTTCTTTCTCTTGGCCCCTGAATCGTTGTGATTTATTGGGGGCTGTCTGGCGATGATGGACTAGGGCGTTGCCGCTACCACAACGCCGTGAACGATTTATCTACACGGTTTCTTTGCACAACGAAACCGTGGCTAAGGGTTTGTTGATTAAGTCGGCTTTCGATTTTTAATGTGAGCCGTTTGGGCGATAGCCCCGGTTTTGCGATGACCAAACCGAGGCTAACGCCTAAACGGCTCACTTAATCAACAGGCCCCTAACGCCAAAACGGCTCATACTTACTTGCGTTTTTCGAACGAGAATCTTTTCACGGCGTTGCCGCTACCACTTCGGTGAACGATCGAGTTGAGATTGACCGTCGTTTTAAGCCGCGATACTCTCTGGAAGATTCTTTTAACGGATCGCTGACAAAACGTTCGGCTGATCCGGTTTTCGAACGTCTTTTCTTGAGGGAGTGCCGATGGCCGGCGAAAACTTTGAAGCGATCAGCCACATCGCCAGTCTTTCGGCATCCGCGATTGCGTTGGCATCGACGGCTTATTTTTGGCTGGTGAAGGTGAACCGGGAACGTCCGGACCTTTCGGTCGAACCGGTTGGGGATGTGACCGGCAGCGTTCTAATTCCTCGATTCCACACCGAAAGCTATCAGGCGGTGTGTCCCAGCGATGACCAGGTTCTGGTCGGATATTGGTTGAATCTGGCGGTTGTGAACAACAGCGTTTTGCCTAACGCAATCATCGAGGTTTCTGCCAAGGTTCGTCTGGAATCCGAGGGATGGATGACGGCCAGAACAAGCTTGTTTTCTTCTGAATCGGATCCGAAAGTGTTGCCAATCAACGTCGACCCGATGTCGACATCACGGGTGCCGTTGGAGTTGACGTTAGCGATGCGTGGCGATGATTCGCAGGCCGGAAATCAACAACGTACCGAAATGGCTCAACAGGCTCTGGTGGAGGGCAATTCGATTGAGATAACGATCAAAGGAGTACGCAACACGTCCTTTCGATTTATTCTCAATCATGCCGCAGGTGGCAAATTGGCCAGGCAAAAACCGTTGCGGTTTTTGGAAGGCTATCGTCGCGCGGCCTAGCTATTGTGCACAGGTGGTCGGAAAGCGAACAGAAGCAGTAGAACTGCGGCAATGGAGACAATCAACGGGTAGATAAACAGGCTGGAGAAATCTACCGTTGTAACTCCGGCGATCGTCGCGCTGTGTTGCTGGAACAAATAAGGGGCAATCAGTCGTGAGATGATCGGACCGCCGCCCAACAGCATAAAGTTGAAAATTCCATGCGCGCTAGCGCGGATTTCTTTAGGTAAAAATTCGTCAACAAAGATGAACACGGTGGCAAAGTAGAAAGCGTAGAACATGCCGTGAAATGCGATTCCCAAAATTACCATTGGGAGTTGAGGGAAGAACGCAAAAATCGCAAATCGTACGACTTGTCCGCTGATGCCGATGATCAGCGTCCACTTCCAGCCGAATTTGGCCAAGACGGCTCCGATCGCAAACATGGACGCAATCTCGGCCAGCTGTCCGATGCTCATGATGGGCATGATCCATTTGGCATCAACGCCGATACTGGCGATGAAACTGCCGGCCCACAAAAAGTAAAGATCGTGAATCGAAGAATCAAGCATCGTCACGATCCATAGCACAAAAATGAAGGGCAGCGCCAAAGTCCGGATGGCCTGCCACCACGCCATTGCTTTGGCCGAACGGTTGGCCGGGGTATGTGGCAGCGTCAGACTGAAGGCTGCGAACGCCAGAGATGCAATGGCTGCGATCATGAAAGTGTTGCGGACGGCCATCGGGTCGTCAGAGAGCAGAAAAAACATTGGCCAACTGGCCGACATCCAGCCAAAGGTTCCGCCCAAACGGACTCGACCGTATTCGAGTTTTGGATTTCGCATTGCCGCAAAAAGCACAGAGTTGGCAACTGAGAGCGTCGGGACAAACAGAATCGCGTGAGCCCACATGAAAAACAGGAAGGCTCCAAAACTGGTGGAGCAGTAAAGCCCCACCATCGCCAATCCACTCAAGAAATGACTGGCGGCTAAAAACTTCTCAGCGTCAAAATTTCTGTCGGCGAACTGATTCCCAAAAAACACCGAAAGCAGCGCTGAAACGGGAAAAGAGATCAGCACCAGCGTTTGCTGCGTGCCTGAAAAATTCAAGCCTTCGGAACCAAGGTAGCCAAACAGCAATGGCAGCCAAACGCCCCAGATGAAATATTGAAAGAACATCACCCACCACAATTTTGCGATGGGCGTCTTATCGTCAGGGTGAAGTTTGGTCACGAGTTCTTGCGATCAGGCCCCCCATTGAAAATTCGATCGCAGTTGACGGTCGGATGAATCGTGGTGAGGGCGACGCCGGTATGGCATGGAGGCGGTCGTTGAAAACGAGTAATCTATGCCAATGAACTCTCGCCGACCACCGGAGCAATGGCTGAGTTGCCAATCAAATTATCGGAGAATGTGAATTTCACGATCCCAAGCCGACCGATGGTACCCGTGCCGGGGGTGATTCCCGTAATGGGGATGGTATCCCCGATGGCTTCGGTAGATATCGTAATTCCTGTTTTGTTCGACAATGATCGTGGGGCGTGGACGGGTGACGACGACTGGTGCCGGATCAATAAACACGGCCGGTTCTTGTGTGACAATCGTCGTGGGAGTCGGTCCGCCGACGGAGGATCGCTGCATTTCGTTGATGACCATTTCACTGACGCCGTTTTGGTGCAGTGTGATAATCTCAGAGACGCCAATTTCCTGCTGCACGCCGCTGGACTGAATTTGGTTGATGATCAGTTGTGGGCTGACGCCGCTGTTAGACAACGATATCGCGTCGTTAATAGACACTGCTTTTTGAAGTTGAACGGCTTGCTGATATTGTCGCTGTTCAGCTGCCTGCACAGCCCGTTGCTGGTAATAGTACTGGTCTTGGATGTTGCGGTCCTTGGCCTTGCCTAACACATGACCTGCGATTGCGCCCGCGACGCCACCGATGGCGATTCCTTCGGGAGTCTCATCGTTCTGCTTACCGGCGATACCACCGATGATCGCACCGGCGACTCCGCCGATGACGGCGTCGCGTTGCGAATTGGTTTGAGCTGAGACTAAATTGCTACTGAAAAACGTCGTTGTGACACTTAATAACAATGCGACCACCATTGAACGGACCAACATAATTCACCTTTAAGAATTCTAACACGACAAACACGAAGTAAAGCTCGCAGGATTACACCTGTTCATGACGATCCCACGGACTGGAGAGAGAGTATCGGAACCCCGCAGAGGCCGCATGAGCAATATTTATTCTGCTGTCAGACAGATGTTCAAAATGAGTTTGCTCAAGTTACTGGAGATCGTTTCTGGTTGCTAGCGAAAGAAATGTGAGGTGATAGAATCAGCGGAAACACGAATCCACTTACGAAAATTCTCAGGACACACATGAAACCTTTTGAACTGACCCTTGGAACTCACAACGCAAAAAAACGGAAAGAACTAGAAATTCTCTTGGCACCGTATCCGGTCAAGTTGCGGAGTCTGGCCGATGTCGATAACTCGATTGAGGTGGAAGAAACTGGCAGCACCTTTGAGGAGAACGCAATTTTGAAGGCGCGCGAACAAGCGATGCATTTAAAATGTTGGGTGTTGGGGGAAGACAGTGGCTTAAGTGTGCAGGCATTGGACGGAGCCCCCGGAATTTACTCGGCCCGATTTTCTGGCAGCGATGCGACCGACCAATCCAACAACGAACTGCTGCTGGAGAAACTTAAGGATGTATCGGCCGCCAAACGAAACGCATGGTATACCTGCCACATGGCGCTCTCAGATCCGCAGGGAAAAATCCATGTCAGTGTCGAGGCCCGATGTTGTGGCGTGATTCTGAAGAAGGAATTTGGCGACGCCGGTTTTGGATATGACCCGCTTTTCTTGATCCCCGAATATTCAATGACCTTTGGGCAACTGGGGGATACCTTCAAGTCACTGATCAGCCATCGCGCTAGAGCGAATCGAAAATTTGTTCCCCGATTGCTGGAAGTGATTAAGGCAATGTCTTGAGAAACGGCTCTTTCATGGACCGATATTCGAAGACGTTGGTAAATTCCGAAAGTACCAGCCCATCTTAATTTCGGGCCGGATTTTCAGCGCAGAGCCCCTCGTTTGCCATTGGTTGCTATTTTCCGGTATCGCTAAAGTCTGGTTGTGAATGCTCTGGGACGCGAACTCTTATTGCTAAGTCCAGCATTGCGGTTGCAGTGCGATGCGCGGTTGTACCGATTGAAACGATAGTGCTTCAACTCTATCTAAATCATTGTGGTGACACCGCTGTCGTCGCAGGAGACCTACCATGCCTGAGCAAAATTCTCAGAACCCGCAAGCTTTCGATCCAGCTTCCTTTTCTCTGCCGGCAAAATCGACTCTGAACTACAGCGTCCTAGCGAATTCCGACCAGACGGAACTTTCGAGTTACGTCCAAACGGTTTTTCACCGATCGCTGGGCTCGAAAAGTCCGGGAGCAACGTTATCAGATCAAGCTCCACCTGCGATTCGCACGGCTCAAGAATTTCAATCTGCAAACGGGGACACGCAGACTTATAACTCAGCTGACCATAACGCGTTTGCTGAGCAGCCGTTCGTTCCACCCATTGTCAATAGAAATGCACAATACCAACCTTCGGCAAATCAATTCAATTTGAATGATCAAAGCTCTGAAAGTTCAGGGGAATTCTACTATCCCGCGAATCAAAACCAGTCTTTCGCGCCGCCGATAGATCGTTCCAATCTGCCCTATGTCCCCCGCACGAATGCTCCAAACGCTCAGCAAACAGATTCCGGCGATTCGGTTTTAGATGTATCAAGCCGAAACGCTCAACAGAGAGACGATCAAAATTTAGACAACCAAATTTCGAACAACCCGATTTCAAACGACCCGATTTCGAACAACCAAAATTCCTTCGTTAAGGAATCACAGGCTTCGTCGAACAAAACGAAATTGGTTGACTTGCGGCGAGAATCAGCAAAGCCCGCCATTCCCCAACGCGATCAAAATACGATCGCTAAAAATCCTGGTGATTTTCTGAAACGAGAAGCCTTCAGCAACCGGTTTGCGCTGAGTCCTGTCGGCGAACAAGGTCTGGAGAAAGCAGAATCTAGCGCTAAAATCATCTATCTGAAATCTGCGTCTCCAGCGGAACGCACAGCCAAACTGGAAGTCCCTAAATTCGCCCAAGCTCAAACTCCTACACCGGTCGCAGAAATAACTGTCACCAAAAAATCTGTTTCACAACCTGCGCTCACCGAAGGTTTGAAGCGGTCGATTCCAGACTTTGTTAAATCGCCGCCTGTCCTGTTCCGCGCCCCGGTTGAAAACGCCAACCAAGCCCCCACGTCGGCCGAATTCGTTTCTACGGCACCGGCAACTGTGGCTGAACCACCGAAGGCTGAACAAAACCCTGTCGCTTCAGTTAACCCCTTCAAGACGATTGAGGCTCCCGAATCTCCGTTTGGATCATCTCCGTTCTCTTCTCCTTTTGCCAGTAAAAATGATGCGGAGCAGATCACGGATGCGAGCGACGTCACCCAAGGCACGCCAGCAACGCCACAGGCTCCGATCAGTGACCCGTTCGACGCGCCACCCGCTGTCGTCGCGAATCAGCCCATTGAGAAATCGCATGTCGGTTTTACCGACGCCGATTTCGCGCGGGCGAAGGTGAATACGATGCTAGATGTTCGATCGAATCGTTCCGATTTCAACATCCAAGCCTCAAAATCGAACTCTAATATGAACGGCAGTCATTTTCAGGTCGCCAGCCTTTCACCGGTGCAATTAAATTCCAACCGGAAGTTCAACGCGCGAAATTTTGAGAGCTCCGATAGCTCTCCTGTGAAAGCCAAGACCTCAAAGATTATTCTGCCTGAGTTCAAGCAGTCGACATCAGCTCCAACCGAGCATCATCACTTGACCGCAATGACAGTACAAAGCGTAGAACACGCCGGCAAGCAAAATGACCACCACTTTGAAATGCCTTGGCTGAGTCCTTGGTGGATGCTGATAGGGCTGATTCCGTTCGCCCTGTATCTCGGGACGACGAAGTTGTTTAAGGACGAAGACGAGTACCGCTACGATCAAGACAATCGGTTCGACGCCCAAATTAGTTTTGGCAGTGACTTTGGCGAATCAGGGAAATCTAAATCGGACGCCTTCTACGGTCGACAAGATGAAACGACGACCTTCCCCTCGGTCGCCCAACAAAACTCCAATGCGGTTGAAGCCGTTGAAGTAGTTGAATTAGTTGGGGAAACGGAGCGTACGCCGGCGGAATTTGCGGAGTCGCTAATGTTCGAACTCCCGTCATCGGGCGAAGTGGCTCAACCGTCTTTTCCGCAGGAGCTTCAGATAGATCAGTCGCCCAACTTTTCTAAATCGGACAAACCATCTAAAAAGCGAAAAATGAAATCCCGAAAAAAGGCTCGCAAGCGATAAACGGGAGCGACTCTGCAAATTCAGAGGCACGCCCGGAAGGTTCTAATTAAGAACACTTATCTGATTAATCACCACGCCAACGCCGGCAACTTTCGCGGCGGTGGCTTGTGCTACCTGCTTGAGGTAAAACGTCCGCGTCTCGCCTTTAAGGATGATGTTACTGCCATCGGCTTCGCAGTAAACATCCGACAAACTTCGATAGCCCATCCGATCGAATGTCAACTCGATTTTCTGTGCCAGATCCGATGTGATCGGCCGGACGAGCGGAAATTTAAAACCGGTTCCGTTAGCCTGTTGACTAGTGTTAGCTTTCATTAATATGATTCCAAGGTTCGTCTCGACGCCATTATATTTTTTAAGAAAAACCAGCGTTTCGAAAAGTGTGTTCCTGTAATAAGTTCAACAGAAACATTCGTTATAAGTTTCTACGTTCTCAAAAGCATCCAACGGGCCAATCGGAAGAATTAAGTTCCGGCTGATGGGCTTCTACTTAACCAACATGAATTTTGGACGTGAATTGACGCTAAAAACTTTTTTTAAAAAAACCTTTCTGTAGTACATCGACGCTGAGCGAAGGTTCAAATGGTAGCATCTTTTATGACCGGACTGATCATTCATTAAGCAAACGTCGCTCCGTGCCTCAAAAGTGTACAATTTGATTGCTGATACTCACCGGCTAATAAGTATTTGACCTCGTACACTTAAATTAATTTGAAATACCAACCCACACTCCATATTGTTTTACATCAGCCAGAAATTCCTCCCAACACCGGTGCGATAGGTCGGACCTGCGTTGCGTTGCAGGCGAAACTTTGGCTGGTGAAGCCGCTGGGGTTTGAGGTCACCGAGAAGGCCGTGCGGAGAGCGGGGCTGGATTATTGGCAGTACCTCCAATGGCAGATCGTCGAAGATTGGGACGACCTGCAGGCGAATCTTAACACGCAGAACTACTGGCTGTTTTCGCGATTTGCGACGCAGAATTATCTCGAGGTGTCTTACACCAGCGGTGATGTCCTCGTCTTCGGTCGTGAAACGAAGGGGCTGCCGAAGTCAATCGTCGATCGCTTCCCTGACCGATTACTGAGAATCGAAACGCACCCGCACGTGAGAAGTCTGAATCTTTCCTCGGCCGTTGCGGTGGCTGCTTTCGAAGCCACGCGTCAAATTGGAAAAATTTGAGGAAAAGTGGTGTCCAAATCGCCCTATTCTTGGTTTGCCTGGAAGCACTGCATTGAATTCACCCCTTTTTAGACCTATGTTAAAAGCGATATCAACGTTTGCCTAATGCCGTCGCCTCAGAGATGATGATTGCGATAGATTTACCAGCGGTGTAAACATTTTTTCATTTAGTTTTTCGATAGAGTCAAAACGATGAGACGGACAGGATTTCTATTAACGGTCGCCGCCTGCATCTGCCTTTTTCCTGGGTGCAGCGGTGCGGATAATGATAGGCACGAAGAAGAAACGCCCGTGGTTCAGGATCTAAATATTCAAACCGATACGCCATCTGCCGAGAGTTCTTCGGACCAATAGTTCCACGACAGGTTTCCAGATTTTGCGGCGATTGACTTCGGACTTCGTTGCCTCTTCATCATCTCCCAGCGAGCAAGTTGAAATGGTGCTATCTCTGTTCGTGACCCGCGGCAATGAAAAGGGACAGATCTACGACGTCTCAAAAGACGGCGTTATGGTGGGGCGCGATTTGACAAATGCCGTCTGCTTGACCGATCTGGAGACTTCAAGAAAACATTGTCGCATCGTCGTCAACAATAATTCAGCCCAATTAATCGACCTTGGCAGTTCCAACGGCACGTTTCTCAACGGACAACCTATCACGTCCAGCGGTCTTAAAATCGGCGATCATATTGGCGTCGGACAAACCGTTTTCATCGTGCTGGCCGAAGAGGAGAAGTCACCGAATTCTGCTCAGCCAACCCCAAGAGAGATGCCTAGTTCAACTTTGACGCCGGGGCTTGACGCCGAGGTCGTTGAAGACGAACGCTTCGTTGCTCAGATGAAAAGCAATTTGCAATTCATCTACGACGCGTCTCTGGCGACAGCGAAGAAAGAGATCGGTCCGATGATGGATGATCTCCTCAGATTAACCTTTGAATGGGTTTCGGCAGATCGAGGATGCGTTCTACTGCGCGATGGGCCTCGCAAGCCTCTTCAAGCAAAGTCGATGCAGTACCGCGATCCCACTCACAAAGATGAGAAATTCAAAATCAGTCGCTCCATTGCCCAACATGTTGACGAAAATAACATCGGAGTTCTTTCATCGGATTTGAAAAAGGCAGAATACCTCAAGAAATCCACCAGCATTCTCTTTTCTGGTATTTCCGAGGTGCTTTGTGTTCCCATTCGCGGACGAGACTTTGGGTTAGGGCTAATCTATATCGATCGCTTGAAGGCGTCAGGCTCCCATGACTACAGTTTTAATCAAGACCATTTAAAACTAATGCACGTCATCGCTCACCAAGCGGCGACTGCGATCGAAAATCAGGAGTACTATGCAGCGCTGCTGGAGAAAGAGCGAATGCTGGCGGTTGGGGAAACGGCTGAAAAACTCTCTCACCGCATTAAAAATATCCTTCAAAGCATCAGTGGTGGGACGCATCTACTGGAAATGGGATTGGCTGAGGATTCCGTCGACAGAATTCGGCAAGGTTGGGAAATTGTAAAACGGAATCAGGATCGTATGTCGAACTTGGTGCAAGACATGCTATTGATTAACCAAGAATTTGTCGCCCATCGCAAAGACACTGACATCATTCAGTTGGTCATGAATTTGGTCGAAGAACATAAGGCGAAGGCGGGATTTTTAAGCATTGAGATCGAACTTAAGTTCAATCGTGACCAGCCGATCGTCAACGTGGATGCCGTCGGCATTACCTCGGCCGTTGGATATGTTATCGGCGAAGCAGTGAAAAACAGTCGTGGAGTTGAAAGCGCCAAGGTGAAGATCGCGATGGTCACGAGTCCTGATTTGGTCGAGATTTTCATCCGTTCGGCCAAAGCTAAAATGAAGGAGCAAGATCCTGATCCGCAGATCAGCGAAATTTTTTCAGCCGCCAAAGAATTCTTCCCCGGCCTCGAGTTATCCGCCGCCCAAAAGATCCTGCGTGCCCACGAAGGCGGCCTCGATATTCGAAACGAAGTCTCACATGAGGATTACCGCATCTGGTTCCCTACAGCAGCAACCCACGGTGATCGACAGCAGACGATCGTGTCTCCATCGTCCGCAACCAACACATGGAAACCTTGAACGTTTTGGATAAGCCTTAATTTGGGAGTGCCGCTAGACTGGCAGTTTTTGGCTCCGGTCAACAGCCGTTGACGAAAGTGGCGTTGTCCAACGAGGGGTGTGCAATGGACTATCGCCAGATCGTTTTCGATGGGTTGGGAGGCAGAATCACATTGGCATTTTCATCAGCGCTGTTGGTTGAAACTCGACGCGTCGATTGGTTGACCTTCATCTGCTTCGCATACCAACCGCTATTGATGGGAAGCTTCGCAATGTCGCTCTTAGGAAGACTGGCCACGCGTTGCGATTCCCGGTCTGGTGCGGTGAACCCGCTGTCGTTCAACTGATTCGCGATGGGCCTTGCCACTGTATTGGATGCCAATTGCTGAGCGTTAGGATTGGGACCGTCTTGGCTCCCTTCCCGCACCCAGCGAATCCACTGTATTTGCAAATCGGAAAGGTCTTTAAATCCGTAGTGCTGATTGGTTGCTTGATCCCAAGCCGCCAGTTCCATCCCAGGCCGCTCGTTGTTGATGCCTTCGGAGATATAGTCTAAAAATTGTCTGCGTCCGCTTTGTTGAATTAAAAACCGAGCCAGACTATAGCCTTGTGCATAGAGCGGCAGGATATCGTGCGGATAATTTTTCATCGTGAACATGCGATTAAACGGAATCCCACGCGAAGGGTTTGCACCTAAAAAACTTATCAACATGCCGTGGTTTTTGCTGCGTTCGCTCTCATGTTCGACGGTCGTGCAAGCTCCTTCGTCAGCCCAACGAGGCAGCGGGCGACCGAAATGAGTCGCGAAAATGGTATGCGTGATCTCGTGGGGAAGAACGGCGTCCAGCAAACGATCCGGAGGGCCGAAAATTTTCATCTCCCAACCGGTTGGCTGGCCACGGTTGCTGCCAGGTGGCATGAGAAACGCAAAACTTGTTTCACCGCCGGCGTGCATGTCGATGCTAACGCGAATCGGACAACGCTCGTTCCAGGGATCGATCTCATAGCCCAACCAAGAAATCGAAAGCTCCTTACGATATCGTTCGGCCTCTTCAGCCACGCGATAAGCGTACTGCGGATCGTCTGCGAAGACTGCGAAATTCTGGGTCGTCACAGGCTGCTGAGCGTTGACTTCTGATCGAACCAGTAGCAGCGATGCCAAGTAAACGGTGATAACGACGGCGAAACAAAAGCGTCCGCACGTAGCCCAAAAGTGGCACAATAGCATCGTGAATCCTTCCGTGGATTTCAATTTGCAATGTTGAAGTTGGCCGTGTGTCGATGTTGGCCGTAATAGGCGACCGCAAGTGCCGATCATCCTGACCGGCGGCTATTTGGTACGTTTGAGTTGAGTTCTGGTTCGATAGATTTCTAAGGTTTTGAGAAATTATCGAAAACAGCCAACTGGGGAGAAGTTATCCCATCGCGGCCAACTCACAAAGGTTGATCTGTAAAGTTATCTGAAAACCTGCATTTGCTAGCGATACTTCACGCTCTTGAAGTTGAAATTCTGCATGCTCAAGCATTGCCGATCACTGCAATGCAAACACAACGCGTCAGCGAGTGAGCAGGAAATGGCACCGAAAAACTTATTTGCTTACGCTGCAGGTTTGTATTCCGAGTCCCTGTTCCTCGAAAGTAGGTGCAATTTAACTACCCTTCAAACGGCTAATATTCAGAACCAAAAACAGACTTAATCGACAATCCTTGACATATCGGGCATGAAGGGGGGCCAAGCCACTCAACCACCACCCCCGGACCAACCCGCAAGGTCAAAAAATGGGCTTGTCCTGCCCGGCTGACCTCTCTAACGTGCCCCGGAATAACCCGGATTTCGGAGGTAGATCGCCCCGAAATTTGGATCACTTTTCCTGTCTCCGCCCGCGAATAACGGGGCGACCGATCGAAAAGGATACGCGACTATGGCCAAACATCGATACCCATCTCCCACCGAAATTAATTCGGTCACTGCATTAGTCCGCTGCGATAGCAACGTCGTGCGTCGCACTACTTTGAGCTCGCTTCTCTTCGTTTCGGCAATCGTGGTGGTCTCGATTCTCTCAACGGGATGTCGTAATTGTCGTCAGCCATGTGCGCCTCAACCTTACACTCCCTACAATGCCAATCCCGCGGCGTACGGATACGGCTACAACAATGTTAACCCAGCCACTTACAACGGTGGCAATGGAGTCGCTCAAGCAAGAATCCCCGCCCCTCCCACCTACTCCTTGAATATTCCCGGCGGCAACAATAACTATAATAATGCAAACGCAAACGGCTATCGTGTTGGACAGTTGCCCAGCGGACTACTTAACACGCAACAAAATGCGCCCACCCCGGCCAACCGTCCCGCTAACTACAATCAGCAGCAAGGATGGCGGCAATCCAATGGAAACAATCTTAACACTTCGTCGACCGGTCAGACCGGGAATAACAATCGCGTCGCCGCAGCATCTTCAGCACCATCGGTTTTAGAATCGTCCGCACGAATAAATAATAGCGGTGGCTTAGACACACGAACAGCATCGACAAGCAATTCCGTCGGTAACGGTATTTCATTTACTCAGTCTAACGACTACCGGACGACTGCGACGGACGAACGGCAGGACAATTCGCGGCTTCCGGTGACTGATGCGACCAACGTGCGAGCGACCGCACCCTTTGCTCAAAATCAATCCGGCAGCGGGCAATACGTACGACCCTACTACGAACCGCGCCAACCAAATCAGCCAAGTCCAACAAGTCAGCCGCGTTACGCGGCGTTGCCTCCAACGACTTATTATCAGGGCGCTTTCGCCCAACCCAACCCCCGCAACTACAACTTTCAAGCTCAACCCCAAACCATCCAAGGCAGCTTCGGGCAACGATACTCCGGCGCTCAACCGCAAGGCCAAGTGTTAGCTCAATCGACGACACGTTACGACCCGTATCAATCTAGCGCATCGACCGCGTCCAGCGATTGGCGAGATCGAGGTCGCGAATCTCGGTCGTATTAGACGTTTTCGCTATCCGTCGCCATTCACTTCGCGAAAGAACGCTTCTTTCGCGCAGTGAAGCGACGAACCCAACCTCACCGAGCCCCTCAATCGACCCCTTGAACCACCTGCGCCGATCAGCCTATGTCTTTGCTGACAAAATTGAGATACGTCGGCACTACCACGTCGTTGGCGAAATGGAAATCATCGGTTCGGCGAATCACCCGCCATTGCCAATCGCTTAAAAATCTCTCCGATGATCAGTTAACCAAAAAGAGCCTCGCCCTCAAATTCGAAGCACGCTCCGGCACGCCGCTGGAACAGTTAATTGTCCAAGCCTACGCGCTGGTTCGTGAATCGGCGCGGCGCACGATCGGGATGGAGCACTACGACGTGCAATTGCTGGGTGGCATTGCCATGTTTCACCGTAGTATCGCCGTCATGCAAACCGGCGAGGGAAAAACGTTAACCGCGACGCTGCCAATCTATCTAAACGCCTTGCGAGGCGAGGGATCTCATCTGGCGACCGCCAACGATTATCTGGCCGCGCGCGATGCCGGACTGATGATGCCCGTTTACCAACGGCTGGGTCTGTCAGTCGGCGTGATCACCAATGAAAGCAATCGTGCACAGCGGTTTGACGCCTACCATTGCGATATTACATACACGACCGCCAAAGAGATTGGGTTTGACTTTCTTCGTGACCGACTGATTAATCGCCAAATGGAGTATTCCGGCATCAGCCAAATTCCTTCAATGGTTCAATCGAAAACGGATTCCAATTTACAGATCGTTCAGCGCGGTCTGAACTATATTTTGGTCGATGAAGCCGACAGTATTTTGATCGACGAAGCCCGTACGCCTCTGATCGTTAGCAGCATTCCCGACGAGGTCGCGCAGGCGGCGATCGAACTATACAACTGGGCGGCACACGTTTCGCCAGATTTTACGATCGGCGAACATTTTAGTATCGATCCGGACGACAATCAAATTACGTTAACGTCACAGGGACGCCGCCGAGTCCGTGTGCTTAGGCAGCCTGAACTGTTGCGGCAGACGCCCGTCATGGATATTTACGATCAAGTGGAACAGGCGATCTACGTCAATCAAAACTATGTCGCCGATCGGCACTACGTCATCCGCGACGGTGAAGTGGTGATCGTCGATGAATTTACAGGCCGTTTGGCCGAAGGGCGTAAGTGGCGCGCGGGAATTCATCAGGCAATCGAAGCCCGGGAGAATCTGAACGTCAGCGTTGAAACGGGCGAATCGGCCCGTATTACTTTGCAAGACCTTTTCCTGAAATACGAATCGCTATCTGGGATGACCGGCACCGCCGCGAAATCCGAACGCGAACTTGAGAGTATCTACGATGTCTGCGTTGTCACGGTGCCCACCAATCGACCGCCGCGCCGCGTGCAGTTGCCAGCGTGCGTTTTTGGAACCGACGATCAGAAATGGCAAGCGATCGCCGACGAAATAGAGGCCCTTCACAGGACGGGGCGACCCGTTTTGATCGGCACGAGATCCATCGACAAATCTGAGATCCTTTCCAAGATTCTCGACCGCAGAAAAGTAAAACACGAGGTGCTCAATGCACGGCATCTTGAGCGTGAGGCGGAGATCGTCGCGGGAGCTGGTGAACTGGGCCGCGTTACCGTCGCCACAAATATGGCTGGACGTGGAACGGATATTAAACTCTCCGCCGAAGCACTTGCCGTCGGTGGTCTGCATGTTATCTGCAGCGAGCTTCATGAATCTGCACGGATTGATCGACAGTTAATCGGTCGATGTGGAAGACAAGGAGATCCGGGATCGTTTCGACAATACCTTTCTTTGGAAGATGATATTCTTGAAAATGGTATCGGCGAATCAGCCGCTCAGAAGCTGCGCGGGTATCACGAGGCTCCATCGAACGCACTCAAGCGTTTTGCCCCCATGTTCCACAAAGCGCAAGCCAACATTCAACAGAATCATTTTAAGTCGCGAAAGATGTTGCTATATCACGAAAGCCGGCGGCAAGAGATGCAGCGCGAGATGGGACAGGATCCATATCTGGACACCGCCGGGAGTTGACTGAGAGTCGTCTTTCGCTCCGAGGCTGTGATTTTTTCAAAGTAGTATTTCACAGAGTGGAAAACGACTTCACTTCAACTTAAAATCATAAATTCACAGCCTCGCCGCAAAAGTACGGCTCTGTCCCTGAGCGAAAGGCGACTTTTGACACTACCACTTCACCCATTGGCTTTTATCGTGCAACCACTCGGGTAGAGATCTCAATTCTTCGTCGTCAGGCGCACCGGTTAATCGTACCGGACCGTCCTTCGTGATCGCGATGGTGTGTTCGAAATGGGCGCTTGGTTTTTTGTCCGCCGTGATAACGGTCCAGCCATCATCGAGCATGATCAGGTCATTGGTGCCCGCGTTGACCATCGGTTCGATGGCAAGTACCACACCGGGCCGCAGGTCGAAATCTTCCTCTTCGTTGCCGCTGAAATAGTTGGGAACTTGTGGCGGTTCGTGCAGATTCTGTCCAATGCCGTGACCGCACATCTCTTCTACGACAGAAAATCCGTTGTCGTAAACGTAGTCTTCCATCTCTTTAGCGATGGCGCTCCACATCGTTTTTTCGCCCATCAACTTGATGGCCAGATTCAATGTTTCATTGGTGACTTTCAATAACTTTTTATCACGCGCCGAAATTTCACCGACGGCGTGAGTCACGGCGGCATCGCCACACCAGTTGCTGATGCGGCAGCCGGTATCGACGCTGACGATGTCACCATCTTTGAGCACGCGTTTATTAGGGATGCCGTGGACGACCTCTTCATTCACCGAAATACAGGTGACCGCGGGAAACGGAGGGTGGTCTCCGGCTGCGTAGCCCAAAAATAAAGGTTCGGCGTCGTAATGCACAAACATGTTAACGTAAGCGCTGTCGATTTCGGCGGTTGTGATGCCAGGTTTAATCAGTTTTGCCCCGGCCTGATGAGCTTGCCAAACGATCAAACCGGCGGCTCGCATCTTTTTAATTTCGCGCGGGGATCGTAGTTCTCGTTTGACGTTACCGATAGACATGAGATGAGTCCTTAAGTATGTCGGTTGCGTATGTCGGTTGCTACCGGCCTATTTTGGTTGAGATCGACGTCGAAAATTTTGCGACTAACAATGTAGCCTTGCGCTCCGCGAAAGTGCGTTTTTTTTAAGCTTTGGCCGGTTTCTTTTTGGGTTTGTAGACTTCGGTGGCGGTTCCGTAAAACACCTCCGCCGCGTTCATCATCGTTTCGGCCAGCGTCGGATGAGCGTGAATGCTCTCGGTAATGTCGCGCGCGACACACCCCATCTCGATCGCCAAGACGGCTTCTGCAATTAACTCGCCCGCACCCGAACCGACGATGCCGCATCCTAGCACGCGTTCTGTTTCTGGTTCGACAATCCATTTGGTCATCCCATCGGTGATGCCAAGCGCTTGAGCGCGACCGCTGGCCGCCCAAGGGTAGCTGACCACTTCATGCGAAACATTTTGCGCCTTGGCTTCTTCGGCGGTGATGCCGGCCCAAGCGATTTCAGGGTCAGTGAACACGACCGCTGGGATAGCGCGTTTGTCAAATACCGACGCGTGTTTCAAGATGACTTCCACCGCATGTCGGCCTTCATGGTTCGCCTTGTGAGCCAACATCGGTTCGCCGGCCGCATCGCCGATCACGTAGATATTGGGTTCGGCCGTTTTCAGCGTCTCATCGTGGACGACAAATCCACGTTGGTCGGTTTGAATGGCGGTGTTCTCCAGACCAAGGTTCTCCGTCAATGGACGACGTCCAACAGAAACAAGCACTCGATCGTACTTCTCAACGCCAAACTTCTTAGGCCCTTCGAAAGTGACTTCTACTTGGTCACCGCTGAGCGATACACCGCCGACCTTGGTACTCAAGAAGATGCGATCTTCGAACAGTTTTTTGAGTCGCTTTGCCAGCGGTCTGACCAAGTCGCGATCAGCCCCCATCAACAAACCGTCTTGCAGTTCAACGACGCTGACTTTGGTTCCCAGCCCCGCATAAACGGATCCCATTTCCAAACCGATGTAGCCACCGCCAATGACCAGCATGGATTCAGGCACGTCAGCCAGATTCAACGCACCGGTCGAATCCATGACGCGATCCGAACCAATATTGAATGCACCAGGCATCGCCGGGACACTGCCGGTGGCAATGATGGCGTGATCAAAGGTGATCTTTTTACCTTCGGGGATCGAAGCGTCGTCACCTTCGAGAACGATCGTCGTTGCGTTCTCAAATTTCGCGAACGCCTTCACGACGGTAACCTTACGTTTTTTCGCGAGCCCGCCCAATCCACCTGAGAGTGTTTCGATGACCTTGTTCTTACGAGCACGAAGCTTTTCTAATTCAATTTTTGGCGTACCAAAGGAAACGCCCCACTCGTGGTCCATTTCTTCGGTTTCGCCGATCACTTTGGCAACATGCAGAAGCGCCTTTGACGGAATGCAGCCGCGTAGCAAACACGTGCCGCCAAGTTTTCCTTCGGCCTCAACCAGAACGACGTCCATTCCTTCGTCGGCGGCAAGAAAAGCTGCCGCGTAACCGCCGGGTCCACCACCGATGACAACAAGTTGCGTGTGCATACGTATCTCAAAAAAATCGTGTGAATAAAAAAGCGACCGGCCAACAGGTGACGGGTCGCTTGATTGTAAAACAGGGCGCGTGCGGCCAAGTTAAAAAATTAACGAGACAAGAATTCGACCACGGTGTTCGCGTCAACAGGAAGACTAATATCGCTTGGGCCGGGCTTGCCTTGAACCGTTGCGATCATTTTATCAGTGTCAAAGGTCACCCAATCAAGTGGCTCGCCTTCAACGCCTTGCTCACGTAGCCCTTGGTACATTGTCAGCAGGTTCTTGCGAGGACGAAGACTGATCACATCACCAGGCCGAACCATAAACGAGGGCTTGTCGACCTTCACGCCATTAACGTGGAAGTGACCGTGCGTGACGCCTTGACGGGCCTGGGGACGCGTGCGGCAGTAACCGACGCGGCGGATGACGTTGTCCAATCGGCTTTCGCAGATCAACAACAGGTTCTCACCGGTGTTACCTTTTTGAGCGGTCGCTTTATCAAAGTAGCGACGAAGCTGGCGTTCGCCCAACCCGTAAAAATGTTTGATCTTCTGCTTCTCCATCAACGCCAAACCGTAGTTCGACGGACGGCGGAAACGAAGGTGCATGCCAGGTGGTTGCTTTCCACGTTTGTCCAGAGCTTTGATGGCTCCTTTGTTTTCGTAGATCTGCGTTTGCAGGCGTCGGTTGATGCGCCCTTTGGGTCCGGTATAACGTGCCATCTTCAACAAGCTCCTTAAGCTTTTCTGTCGGTGTGTGACCCATTCAGCGATCGTTCGCCAATTGGGATAAGCTCTCTCTCGCACGCTTTCGTACGCGAGGCTTAAATTTGGTCCGGTAATATCCACCAAAGCGTGGTTTTTCGCAAGAGGTAAGTTTCGAAAAGCTGGGCCTGCCGGAAACTCTCGCGTGGCGATCAAGGGGAAAAATGGCCGCCGGGCTGTTTTTGCGACAGTCTCCAGCAAAGGCTTTTCTGGCTAAGTGAGGTGTTTCGGCGACAGTCCAATGTCACTTACTTTAGATTTTACTAGCGCTTCAGAAACCCAAATTTAGCTGCTCCTCTCCCTAAAAATTCGGACGTTGGATCTTCCCACTGGTAGCAAACGTCATCCGAATTTTTAGGGAGAGGGGGTTGGGGGTGAGGGTTTTTCGAACGTAGATTCTTTGCCCAGAGGCAATGGTTTACGAGATCATTTGCTGGCGGAAGTTGTTGTCCCAAAACCTATTTGCTCCTCACTCCCCAACCCCAACGCCGTGAAGAGATTTTCGTTTGAAAAACGCAAGTAATTATGAGCCGTTCTGGCGTTAGGGGCCTGTTGATTAAGTGAGCCGTTTAGGCGTTAGCCTCGGTTTGGTCATCGCAAAACCGGGGCTAACGCCCAAACGGCTCACATTAAAAATCGAAAGCCGACTTAATCAACAAGCCCTTGCGCGTCGGGTTTGTATTGCGGGGCTCACGCCTCTAAACATCTGAAGTAAGTGCCATTGAGCTATCGCCCAAAAGGCGCTTATAAAAATTTAAACCGAACTCAATCAGCAGCCCCCGAATCACTCCGCAGCGGCAAACAAATCCGTATGCAGCGGATTTTCGACGATGTGGCTGGCGATGCGATCGGACAAAGCGCCAATCGTCATGTAAGGATTGACCCCTAGCGCCGTGGGCATTATCGAACCATCGGAGACATATAGATTGGGATGTATGCCGCCGGATTGCCCATCGTAGACTTGGCCTAAATGATTGACCACGCCGCCTTCAATGGAATCTGACATCCCGCACGAACCCAGCGGATGTACCGTGACCAAGTTATCACCGAAGGCTTTTAAGCGTTTGTAGCGGCCGCCGTGAGCCTGAGCCAATTTTTCGAACTCGCGGAAAACCATTTTGCGATAAGGACTATCCTTGAGCCCCTCCCACTTGATCTGCCACCGTCCGTTCTGCTTCTGAATTTTACCGCGTCCTTCATCGTGGCCCATTCCCAACATCACCATTGATCGGTCAAGGCTCAAATCACCCATCAGCGCCGTGAACAAATTAACTACACCGCGCGGAATCGCCGCGTCTTGAATGAGTAACCGTTTTTGCAGTTCAATGTCGCGATAAAAATTCAGCGACGTCTGCACCGTCGGTCCCACGCCGGGCCCATCGGTTTCGCACGCTCCATAGCCAGCGATGTTATTTCCCGCACCCGCATTAACCACAAATCCGATCGTGTCGCCATTGCCGGACCAGTTCATGCCCAGTTGAGGTGAGAACTGAAAGCTGGGGTTGGCCGAATCCATCAGAATCGTGGAACTCGCTGGACTGCCTGCCCCCACGACGACCATGCGCGTGTTGATCGAAATCGGATGGCGAGTGAACTTGTTTTCGGTATCGTCTATGTATGTGACGTTGACGCGATAGTATCCGTCCATCTTCTCGATCGACGTGACTTCGCACTGAGTATACATTTCAGTACCGTTGTGTTTGGCGATCGGCAAATAATTCATTGCCAACGTGTTTTTAGCCCCCACGTTACAGCCGTTGATACAGTTTCCACATAGCGTGCAGGGGCGTTGAATCATTCCCTGAGCGTTTCGCATTTGTTGATCTAAGTGGCGATGATCGTACATCACCGAAACATGCGAACGATCGAAGAAGCTGGGATTGTTGCTCAGCCGTGCCGCTGCGATCCGGCGGGAACGAACTTTGGGTGTTTGATCAAACGGTGTCCGTGTCAGTGATAACTGGGATGCGACGCGTTTGTAGTAAGGCTCCAGCGTTTCGATGTTGCTCAATTCTCTGGGCCAACGCTGTTGCATGAACACTTCTGGATGCGGACGAAGGGCGATGCTGGCGTTCATCAAAGAACCGCCACCCAAACCGTTGCCGCTGAGCACGTTGACTTCGTCGTTCATCATCAGGTTGAACAACCCTAACGGCTGTGTCACTTGGCCGCGCGTGGGACCGGCCAATACGGCTCGCGCGTTCCCCGATACGTCTTTGAATGTCTCGGGGAAAGTGCCTGGGATCCATTCCTTGCCCCGTTCGATGATGCACATGCGGTGTTCGGGACGTAAGTATTTTGACAGCTTGGCCGCCGCGATTGAAGCGCCGTAGCCCGACCCGATTACCAGTGCTCCGAAATGAATGCGATCTTCATGCTTGGTCGTTAGCATCAAATCGCGCACTGGGTTTGCCAATTGGCCGCCGTACTTTTGTAAGCTGGTGGTGTAGTCGTCATGAGCGCGCTTCTTCAGCGGTGTGTCACAAGCTCGGCGACGCTTACTTATTTGCACCAGATTTTTTACCGGCTGTCGAGCCTGACGAGGCTGTTGTGCAGGGGCTGCCGAACCAAGGCTGGCCGCGGCAATGCCGGTGGCTGTCGCGGCAGCCGTTTTCAAGGCAGAGCGACGGTTGATATCGGGTTGTTGAGGCATGGGACGCGTTCTAACGATAATCTGATAAGGGATATCAAAGGTATCGAATCATACGCGCGTTAATATATAGCGAAATTTCTGGTTATTTGGACTGAGTAAGAAGTAACGCATAAATGCTGTTGGGATGGGTGGTTTGGGAGGTGCGGGTGGGCGTTGGAGATCGTGCTGCTTCGTCGTTGGCGCTCCGAACGGGGCTTGTCGCACCCAACCCGGAAATGAAGATCGTCCTGCTTAAATCGTTAAAAAAACGCTGACAACATGGGCTGATCACTGCCTTGGGCTAATCGCTGCCTGGGCTAATCGCTGCCGCCACATCCGGGGCTGAATTAATTGCCATTGGAATAGCGCCCAAACGGCGACCGAACGGCTAATTTTAAGAACCGAAATCAGATTAGATCAACGAGCCCGCCACCAATTTTTGAACACGAAAAGACGCACTACGACCGATTGCCGTAGTGCGTCATTATTTTCTTAGTGTGCTAATCTCCGCTGTCGAATCTAATTCGAAGTTTCAATCAGATCAATCTACGACTAACGTCCGATTGACGGCGGATTGTCACGCAGGAAATCGCGTGGGCCACGAGTCGTGTAGTACGGGTAAGCATAACTAGGAGCCATACCTGATTGCCCAGGGGCTTGAGCCGTGTGTGGAATCGCGCCGCCGTAAGGGTTGCCAGAACCGATACCGGCAAGACCGCGAATTTTGCTGCACGCTCCGCAAAGACGACCGCTATGTCCACATCCTCCACGACCGCAGCCATGTCCGTGGCCTCGGTGTGCTCCGCGAATGTCAGAGATCACGCCGTGTGAAATACGACGGCCTGCGGTTCCGGTTGAGCACTCGTCGCACTCCGTTACATACTCCGTTACGTATTCGTCAGAAACCAAATCGTATTCTTCGCTGGCTTCGACCGTTGAGCCAAAACCAATTTTCTCAGACAAAGACCTTCGTTTGGGCTTGAGTGATCGAGCTGCGTTCCGCAATCCGCAGGGTTGAGAACCGTCTTGATTGCAGGCCAAACCGCGTTCGGTCATCGTCATGCCCATGCCTTCGGCGTTAGCCCCCAGACCCAAACGGCCACGGAGTTTGCCGGGAGCTTGTGTCGATGCGCCATCGCAAGAGCTGCATCCTCCGCCAGCAGGGGCTGAGAGTTGCATCGGGCTGACGACCGGACCGCCACCATATCCTGAGCCTGAATCTCCGCATCCGCAATCAGTGGGAGCTGAAACGGAAGTAACGGTGTCGCCGCCGCAAGCACAAGCAGCCGCACCGCCGTCCATCACTCCGCCGCCGCAACCACAACCACCCTCGGCTGGAGCATACTCCATCTTGCCGTCGTCGCTGTAAACTGTGCCGTCGCATCCGCAGTCGCCGGATTCAACATACGCGCTTTGGTCGGAGCAAGTTTCTACTGCTGTTGCTGTGGCGGCTCGTTTGCCGATGTTGCCAAGCTTGCAACCGTGGGCCGATAGTGGGCAAGATCCACCGGTGCCGCAGCAGCCAGAGAATCCGATAGCGGCAATTAGTGCCGCAAAACTCATAATGGAACGCATTGTTTCAAGTCCTTTTGAAAACTGGGTCTGCTGATCCGAGCGCCTCGTTCGCGGGAACGAATTTATCTTGGCATCAGCTTTTCAACGGGCATCATGGATTCTTCATAGACGGGAATTCAGATCCGATGATTGGTGCCCGAAGGTTCGGATCACCGACAAATCATTAATCGTCCAGACAATTGCGATTATTAAGTAAATCGGCACGCTGAGCACAACACGTCCCAATCCTGACACGAACGGGCCGCACAGATTATCTTGCCGGAATAGATTAACAAGAAACCAAGAAGTGATAGCAGGCGTTTATCGCTACGCCTCACAAACCCACAGACGCATCAAAGAAGCAAACTATGACTCTATTGTGTCACCAAAACTGACGTGCAAATCGGGCTTCGTGCTACGGGCCTCTCGCATGACCACTTTCAGACGCGCTTCGTCAAGCATCGCCAGTTCACGGGTTGAGTCATCTTGAAGATAATCCGTTACCCATTGCACATGAAAGGAAATGGCATCGGCCATACTTTTCCACCGAAGTTTTCCACTGGACCCGCGGACCGGTGGCAGATACTTACAAAGGCCCTTTTCCAAGACGCTAACTAATTGGACAGCGCCACATTTGAATCAAAAGCTTTGTAATTGACGTGGTAGCGAAAATGTGAGCGGCAAGGCGCTAGCCGCGGGTTTTACCCGCCATTCACCGGCGGCTAGCGCCTTGCCGCTCACCAAAGTGGCGCTGTCCAACTAATTCGGGCTCTTTGGCAGAAGTAATCAGCGGCTTGCCATCGCCGGTGGCCGAAAGAATTTTAAAACAGTAAGTGCCACCGTCGACTCCGACCTCAATAGCAATCACTTGACTACGATCAAGGAATATCGTTCGGGCGTACCGAGTCTGCTGGAAGTTGCCGATTTCATCAAAGCCCAGCCTATTGGCCAAACGGCTCACATCAAAGATCGAAAGCCGACTTAATCACAAGCCCGCCAGCAAGTGAAAATACGAGCACTGGAAAAACTCGTTCGCTAGCGCGTCGGGTTTGTACTGTCGAGACCAGACTGGTAAAAAGTAAGTGCCATTTGGCTGTCGCCCCAACGGCTAATATTTAAAATGACTAATAAAGAAATCGAGAAGAACCGTGCGCGGCGAATCCCACTACTCCAAATCAGGAACTTAATTTGTGACTGATCCTTAATCCTTGGAAATTTCCCATGAAGAGAATTTTTCTAGTTGCCGCCACCGTTAGCCTGATGACCGCTCCCGTGTTCGCGCAAAAACCCACTCCAGCCGATGTGCTTGATTTAAGGTGTTGGAAAATTTCGTTGCCTGTTGATGCAACAGGCGAAGGCAAAGCCACTACGATTGAAGAGAAAGCGATTGCCGAGGGTTATGTCGACGATGAAAATTTCTATGTCAATGAAGCCGGGGATGGTGTTGTTTTTAGTTCGCCCATCCAAGGTGTATTGACCTCAAAAAATACGACTTATACACGCAGTGAATTGCATGAAATGTTGCGTTGCGGAGATACAAGTATTTCTTCTTACGGCCCAGGCAAGACGATCAATAAAAATAACTGGGTGCTTAGTACCGCGCCCGAAGCTGACCGCAAAAAATCAGGCGCTGTCGATGGCACATTGGACGCTGTTTTGACCGTTGATGAAGTCACGACCACCGGTAAAACTTGGCAACAAGGACGCGTGATTGTTGGACAGATTCATGCTAACGACGATGAACCGGCAAAACTGTATTACCGAAAATTCCCTCAACACGAGCGCGGTTCAGTGTTCCTTGCGCACGAACCGGTCGGGGAAGATGACCGGCTGTACCCGCTGATTGGTACCCACGTTCCTGACTACTACACCAAAGAAGGCAAAGTTGTAGAGCCCAAGGACGGTATTGGACTGGGCGAGAAGTGGGGATACCAAATCAAGGTTGTTGGCAACGAGCTAACGGTAACGATTCGCCGTGATGGAAAAAAGGACGTTGTTCAGGTCGTCGATATGTCCAAAAGTAATTATGACACGGGTGGCCAGTATATGTTTTTCAAGGCAGGCGTGTACAACCAAAACAAAACCGGCAAACCTGAGGAGCGAGCGACGGCGACCTTCTACGAGTTGAAGGTGACTCATTAGATCAGCGCTGCATTGGATCAGCGCTATTATCTGAGATTTCGAGCTAACGACGTTGGCGCTGCCGCCCTCACCTGCACACCAATACCCAGCCGACGGTCGCGGTGCTCTGTTGTCGATCTTCAACGCGATGCCAGGTTTCGACGTTGAACCCCGCATCATTGAGTAGCGATTCCAGCTCGCGTTTGCGAAAGCTGTGAACGAACATTTCCGATATGTTCCGATACCTCGAAAACCGATCGCCCAGCTCGCACCGCCCGCGCGCGACATCAATCACGTGGCCGGCAAACCAACTCCAGCCGCCAGGATGACGAAGCTGTTGCCAAAGATTATGGGCGTGCAACACGAACACGCCGCCTTCGCAAATCGTTCGCCGAGCATGATCCAAGAACCGTCGGCGGTGGTTGCTGCCGGCAATCATGCCTAAGGTACTGAACAAGCAAACGCCATGATCGCAACAATCATCGGCCAGTCCTTCGAGTTCGACAAAATTCGCTTGGATTGAAATGAGCGATTCATGATTGGGTGGATGTCCGAACGTTTCCAAAAAATTACGGCTCATCTGCTCCAACATTGGCAAAGATAAATCTACACCGATTGAAAAATAACCGCGCTCGATCAGCGGAATCAGCGTACGACCGGTACCACACCCAAACTCGACCACAACCGGTTTGTTTTCCAGTTCCACAGGCGGCAAACAATGGCTGACGATCTGCCAATCGAACCGGGTTAAGGGATCTTCGTTTAGGAATTGGTCGTAATTCTCTGCGATTTGACCGTTGCGGACGTAGTCCCATGTCCCCGGACTGACGCCTACGGGAATTTGCCAATTGGTCCGAGATTTGGCCCGAGATTTTGGCGGAGATGGATTTCTTGGATCGGTAGAAATGAATTACCTACTTGTCGATTGAGCCGTTTTTGGTATTGTCTCCAGTCACGTCGGGAAAGCCGCTGATGTTCCATTGGTCGCTGCGGTCAGCCCCCTAAATTTAATTAAGAGTATATATAACGGGAGAAGCATTGTGGCGGTTCGTGTTGCAATCAACGGTTTTGGACGTATCGGTCGTTTAACATTTCGTAACTTGATTTCGCGCCCTGACGAATTTGAAGTCGTCGCGGTAAATGATCTGACAGACAACAAAACGTTGTCGCTGTTGTTGAAGTACGACAGTGTGCATGGACGCTTCGATGGTACCGTTGAATTCGATGATGAAAACCTCATCGTCAACGGGAAGAAAATTCGTGTCTTCGAAGAGCGTGACCCAGGGAAGCTGCCTTGGAAAGATCACAAAATTGACGTCGTCGTCGAAAGCACAGGTGTCTTCACCAATCGTGCCAAAGACGGTAAGCCCGGCTACGATTCGCACATCGCTGCGGGTGCTAAAAAGGTCGTCATCAGCGCTCCTGCCAAAGATGCTCCGGATCTCACATGCGTCATGGGTGTTAACGATGATCAACTGACCGCTGAGATGACTTGCATCTCTAACGCCAGCTGCACAACGAACTGCTTGGCTCCCGTGGCGAAGGTGCTTAATGACAACTGGGGCATTGCGACCGGTTTGATGACGACCGTTCACGCCTACACCAACGATCAGAAAATTCTTGATCTGCCTCACAGCGACATGTACCGTGCTCGCGCTGCGGCTCAGAACATCATCCCAACGTCAACCGGTGCTGCGGCGGCGGTTGGTTTGGTCATTCCTGAGCTCAACGGCAAGTTGACTGGAATGGCGATGCGAGTTCCTGTTCCCACAGGCAGCGTCGTGGATCTTGTCTGTAGTTTGGAAAAGCCAGCCACTGCGGACGAAATCAACTCGGCGATGAAGAAGGCTGCTGATGGCCCGATGAAGGGTGTCTTGGAATACACGACTGACCCATTGGTGTCCTCGGACATCATCGACAACCCACACAGCTCCGTCTTCGCTTCTGACTTCACCAAAGTCATCGAGGGCGACGCGAACTTGGTTAAGGTCGTTTCGTGGTACGACAACGAATGGGGCTACAGCTCTCGTACGGCCGATCTGATCGCCAAAATCGGCGCTCTGTAGTCAAACCGTAGATTAAAAATGGTCAACAAATAATGGAAAAGGCGTGGTCGCTGATCACGCCTTTTTTCATGCGCTAATTTGGACTGCGGTTTTCGGTTGGTACACTATCAACACACGGGGATACCCAACGGGATCAAGAATATCGGTTGAACAAGGCACGCGGAAATGAGTGAAGACAACGCGGAACGATCCGAACAGGACTTTAAGGTGGCTGAGCAGGAGATCGACAGCTTGCTCAAAGATATCGGCGCGACGGGCGAATCGGCCGAATTTAAAAAGGACGTGAAAGCGATTGCCAAGCACGGTGTCTTCTTTCGCTGGCCGGCGGAGGGTGATTTTGAATGGGTGCATCCCGACGATCGCGACTTGATTGAATCGATGATCCCTGGCAGCCGTATCTTCTGTCGCGATCAGTGCGCAGACGAAGTGGATCGCGAAGCCGGATATTATTGCATAGCGTACGGGGGTGTTAGGATTCGAGTCAAACCCGCGATGTGGTTACACGTTGATCACGAAGGCCACGAGGTTGGCGATCGGATTGAGGTGAAATCCAATCATGGCAAGCACAATCCGGTGATCGGAAATATCCGCGAGATTGAATATGACCCAATCGGACGGCAGACGATCTATCTCATCACGGTCAATCGGATTCCGCTCAAGAAGAAATTCTACAAAGAGGACTTTCGACCCTGCCGTCGACTTGAACAACCTTTGTCCGGCCGCGAAATCGAAATGTTAAATCAGCAACAGTATTAAGTTGCGGTGACTGTTTCGCCCGGCGGTTGCTACCCTCTCATTTTAAAGTTTCAACTCCAAAATTAAAAACTCGTACTTTAACTCGTACTTTAACTCGTACTTTAACTCGTACTTTAACTCGTACTTTAACTCGTACTTTTTTGCTGAAGTAAAAGTACGAGTACAAGTACGAGTACGAGTACGAGTTTAAGTTTAAGTTTGAGTTTTTTGGTGGTCAGAAAAATAGACGGGGCTTTCTTCTTGAACTCTTTTGCCTGCAACACTTTTTGCAAGTGCTGTCAGCATCGCTGAAATCTCTACCAGGAAGGCTTTGCCAACTTGGATTTCCGGCGTTGAGAGGATTTTCATTGCAACGAGCACATCGAGACAGGCACCACATTCCAGCGCCGAACCGCGAGCGATGTCATAAAACCTCGCCTGGTCTCTGCCAGTCTGCTTGCCGACTCCTTCAGCGACATTGAGAGGGATGGAAATAAATGCGCGCTTGAACTGGCTTTGGATTTCTCCTGTCACCCCACCATTGGATTGACATAACAGCGATGACCAAGCAACAAACTCGATCGCACGTTGATAAACAATAAGCGATTCGTGTTTAAGCGATTTCATTTTCCATCCCCTTTTTTCAAACTCGTACTTTGACTCGTACTCAAACTTGTACTTTAACTCGTACTTGTACTCGTACTTTTTTGCTGAAGTAGAAGTACGAGTAAAAGTACGAGTTAAAGTTAAAGTTAAAGTTAAAGTTAAAGTTAAAGTTAAAGTTAAAGTTAAAGTTAAAATACAAGTATAGTTCTTTTTGGTTGGTTCACTGTACCAT
>Ga0114956_1000166_pt1 | contig 41271 bp, 43 predicted proteins | sample MaitaG_FD_87304 | JGI IMG/M metagenome (GOLD analysis project Ga0114956, IMG submission 87304) | Marine algal microbial communities from Maine, USA - Maine_Asex2 metaG | ecosystem: Host-associated > Algae > Red algae > Unclassified | place: Maine, USA | collected 2015-01-05 | reverse complement strand
GTTGTTTGATCTGAATCAAAAGGGTAGGAGAATTATGAAAAAGATTGGTTTTGTATGTTTGGGGTTGGGGCTTGCTTTGTCAGCTTGTTCTGGAAGCGAAGAAGATGAGACTGCAAATTTAGTGTCTGAGTTCACTTCTTTGATACAAGAAGGTGACGAATTTACAGCTGTTGAAGCAAAGTGTTATGCAGAAAAATCTGTGGATGCTATAGGTGTTGACAGAATAAATGAGCTTGGTGTTGAAAAGGTTCTGAACGAAGATGTTTTAGACGAGGACGAAGCGGCAAAACTAATTGCTGCAGCCACTGATTGTATCGGTAGATAAATAATCTATAAAAAGAAAGGCCACTAGGATATTTTACTAGTGGCCTTTCTTATTTCTAATTTTCACCATCCACGGTTAACCCAACTTTGGAAGTTGGCCATCTCTGCTTGAATTGTTGTGTTATCGCCGTGGCCGGGAACAACTATTGTTTCTTTTGGCAATGTAAATAGTTTTTGTTCAATCGATTCAATAACTGTTTTAAAATCGCCACCTTCTAGGTCTGTTCTACCTGGGCCGCCGGGAAATAGAGTATCCCCACTGAACAAAAGTGGGGTATCTAATAATTGGAAGCAAATTGAGCCAGGTGTATGGCCCGGTGTTGTGATTGTTTTAATTTTTAGTTTTCCAACTTCTATGACTTTGTCATCTTCTAATATGTAGTCGTAGCTTGGTAGCATCGCTGAATCGGCTGCCGTGATACCTACTTCATACCCGGCGTTTCTTATTTCTGGAACTGCTTGGATGTGATCCCAATGGCCATGGGTTTCAATAACAGTTCTAACGTTTAATGTTTTGCAAAGTTCTAGGAGCTGTTCGTGTTCGTTTGCAGCGTCAATCATTATTGCTTCACCGCTTGTTTTGCAACGGATTACAAACACATTATTATCGATTGGTCCTACTACTAGTTTATGGACTTCTGTGTTTGCATCTGAATAGTGAATTTCTGCTTGTTTCATAACACTAGATTACAAGAAATATGATGTGTTGTTGGGTTTGCCAGCAAACATGATGGTTGTTTAGTCACTCATCTGAATACATCGTATTCGTGGGAGCAAATTTTTTGAATGTTGCAATCAGGTGGTCAACTTCTTGCTCTGTGTTCGCCGCTGTTAGGGTTAGCCGGTGGACTTCATCACCTTTTGCAACCATGGGGTAAGGGCAGACTGTTGCTAATATTCCTTCTTCAAACAAGAGGTTAGCTGTTTTGATTAGCTTGTCTGTGTCTCCAATTTTTACAGAAACTATAGGGAAACCTGTTTTGTTTACTACTTCGAATCCTAGTTCTCGCAGCCCAGTTATGGCCTTATCAGTAAGTCCCCAAAGAGTTTTCCGGTAGGTGTCTCCAACTTCTTGATTCCTATCTAAACCATTCCATAGTGTGGCTAAAGAAGCCGTAGGGCAAGGCCCCGAAAGATCGTACGGAGTTGAGAATGCCTGTAAAAAATGTTTCATCTTCTCTGAACATGCGATGAAGGCAGCTAGCGAAGAATATGCTTTTGAACATCCACCGACATATATAATGTTTTGATAGTCACAACCTTCGTGTTTGACTATCCCGTTCCCCTTTTTTCCGAAAGGGTTTTCAGCGTCAGGAGATTCACCTACGACACCGAATCCATGTGCATCATCAATATAAAGCAAAGCATCATGCTCAATTGCAATTTGCTGTAACTCCTTTATGTCAGCGTAATCTCCGGTCATACTGTAAACGCCGTCTACAAGAATTAGTTTTCTCGGATTGTCTTTGTGTTGTGTTAATAGTTCTCGAAGAGCGTCAAAATCATTTTGTTTGAAACTGTGCAATTTAGCACCACTATCTCGAGCAATTTTGCATCCCTCATACATCGTCTCATGTCCAGATTTGTCAAGAAACATGACTCCGTCTCTGCCAACAAGAGCTGGGATTACACCGATAGAAATAAGTGTCACAGTCGGTAAGATCAGGGTTGCTTCTGTGCCAACTAAATCTGCAAGTTTTTTTTCAAGATCATCATATATCCTCGGGCTGGCTACTAAACGGCACCAGCTAGGGTGAACACCCCATTTCTCTATTTCAGAATCTATGTCTCTATTGATTTTAGAATCAAGATCAAACCCAAGATAGTTACAAGAAGCAAAGTCAGTAACCCAGCTAGATTCTCCAACTCTTATCTTTCGGCCATTAATCTCTTGTGCTATAACATTATATTGTTTGATCTTGGAGAATAATTCTCCAATCTGGCCCCGTCTGTTTTCTTGCATATTGATTTGAATGAGTGCATCTTCTGTTGACATAAGTTTATTCTAATGACCAATCTGTCTAGATTAGACCCGGTATAATAGAATTATGGGATTAAATCAGCAAGGCGTAGCGGATAAAGAGTTAGATTTTTTTGTGCAAATGCAAACAAAAAAATCTTTAGAATTAACACATAAGTACCATTTAGAAGAAACAAAGCATGTTTCTCAGTTGCTTAATAAGCAATCGAATAAAATTAACAATGCAATTGTGGTCGGATGTGGCAATCTGAGATACCGTGACCTAGCTATTGAGAATTCAATATTATATATCGGAATTGACCTATATTTAAAAAATCAGCTGACTGTTGATCGCTCTGATTACGACCTAGTTCTTTTAAATAAATGTTTTTCTGAGGTTGCATCAGAAGATTTGACAACGGGCCCGTCTGCGTGGATCTTCCCATTTAACGTGTATCCGTATTTGCCTAAAGCGCGATCAACGATTCTGCGGCTAACAAGCCCCAGTGATGTCCTAATGTTTTCTACTTGGAATGTTGCAAACCCTGAAGCAACCAAAGTTCGTGATAACTATTATTCGACACTTCCTGATGCTATTAATAGCCAATTATATGGCGAAGCTAGCCAAGGTCTTTTTGCAGAATTACAGGAAACTTTACTAACTGATTCTCATTATTGTATTCGTAAAGAGCAAGAATTTATTACAACTTATACATTTAGACCAGGTCTTGAGGAGTTCGATGCGTTACCTTTTACATGATGATTTCTTGGGTTCTGCTAAAAAATATGCCTCGAAGGCTGCAGTCATAGATGAAGGTGGGTCTTCGACGACTTACAAGGAGTTAGCGTCTTTAAGTAACAAGTTTGGGAATTTCTTAAATTCCTGCTTCCCTGAGGATAAAAAAGCCAACTCCTTGATCGGGATACTTTCCTCAGTACGAGCTGAAAGTATTGCTGCAATACTTGGCATTCTTCAAATTGGGTTTGCATACGTTCCACTCGATGAGTTTTCTCCCACAAACAGATTGCAAAAGATAATTGATAGTGCTGGGATAAAAACTGTAATAGTTGAGGCAGAACAATATGAAAGACATAGAGAGCTATTGGATTCAGGCCTTATAGAAAAGGTTCTACTGATAGGAAAAGCCGATTTTGTAGTATCTCCAAATGTTATAACCTATGACATCCTTTTATCTTCAATAGACAAAGACTTGCCCTTACTCAATCAGGTTTCAGATGATCTTGCCTATGTTCTACATAGCTCTGGATCAACTGGAATTCCTAAAGGAATTCTTTTAACACATCGAAATGCTCGGACTTTTACAGATTGGATGAGCAAAGAATTTGAAATAGTATCGGATGATGTTATAGCTTCTAGAGCACCTTTTAAATTTGACTTATCAGTATTTGATATATTCAACACTTTCAAAGCTGGTGCAACCTTAGTTTGTTTCGATTGGAATATTAAAAGAGAGGGCAATAACAGACACAGCGATTATGTGGACTTGTTGAGCAAATATAATGTATCCGTATTGTATACAACACCTTCAACCTTTGTTTCACTGATGAATAGGGGAAAATTCGGAGAAGCAGATCTGAATCTTAGAACAATTATGTATGCCGGCGAACCCTTCCCCCCAGCTCAGCTGCGCAAGTTGATGCAAGTACTGCCAGGAACCAAAGTGGCAAATATATATGGCCCTACAGAAACTAATATAATCACTTGTTATTGGCTTGAGGATCTTCCAAACGCAGATGAACCTATCCCATTGGGAAGTGTTGTAGATGATACCGAAATCATAGTTGTCAATGAAGAACAAAATATATGTCAGGCCAATGAACTCGGAGAGCTTTGGTGTCGTGGGGGTACTGTTACTCTCGGCTATCTAGGCATGGTAGAAAAAACCTCTCAATCTTTAGTTGATAGCCCATTTCATGAATATCCAGTAAAGTTCTGGAAGACAGGCGATTTTGGTTTCAGAGACGAAACTGGATGCCTTCATTATCGTGGCAGAAAAGACCATATGGTCAAAGTGAAAGGGTACCGAATCGAACTTGGTGAAATTGAAAGGGCGCTTGGGATGATGGAAGGCCTGGATGAGTTTGCTGTTATAGCCGTTCCCGATGAAAAATACTCGAATAGAATTTATTGCTACTATTCGTTATTGGATACTTCAATTTCTAGTGATGATATTCGTAGTTTTCTAAGTTTGGAAATAGCAGAATATATGCTTCCTTATCACTACGAGAATCTCTTATCGCTACCTAAGACTTCTTCGGGGAAAGTTGACAGGGTTTCGTTATCCGCATTAAATTTTAAAAAGAATTAGAAATATAATTATCTATAAAGTTGAATACTTCAATAAAACTTAAGTTATTTTGTTTTATTCTTTCTTGATATTTAGCGTTACCTAATTTGAAAGTAGTTTGAATAGAGTAATCGAAAACTGGGTCAAGTTCGTAAAGTGTTTTGTTCCACGATGGCTTATCAGTACGTGAAAGCAAGTCAAGATAGATAGACATGGCCCCTTTATCTGATAATAAATGCTCTTGTAGAAATTTTGGGAAATTCTTAGGAGGTAATGGCGCTTCTGTAGGTAACTCCAACGAAGCTGAGGACACCAGCCGCTCGTAATAGGGGACTGTATCATCATAATCTGTTTCAAACTTTTTGGAGGCAGACCAATCTATCATTTTATTAGAGAATTCGATATTCCAGTAATTTGAAATTATTTTAAGAGAAGATTCAGGGTCAGATCTTAAGACTGTGCTGTCTACAACAAGTGGGGCTGAATCTAGGGAACTATAATGTTCGTATAAAGCATGCCAGCCAGTTATTCTACAACTGAACGCTTTTTTGAATAAATCGGATTCGTTGCCAGCTATTCCGAAACGCTCAATATATTTCTGAATAACGGGATCTTTCATAACCTTAGCCAAATGAATTTCTTGGTCGGAAATAAAAGTATTTTCAAAAAGATTATTGAAATCAGAATAATTTTCCGTCTTCGAAAGGTAATGCTGTAGGTCCTTGAGGGATCCATATCCAAGGCTTTGGGCATATTGTTCCATATTCGCAGAAGGTGTAAACCTATCATCAGGTTTAAATTGGTATGAGTAAATCTTTAATAACGAATGAAGAGACAGGTAAGGGTTTCTAATCAAGAAAAGTTGGTCATCACACAGATTAACCCAACGCAACCAAGATTCACCAGGCGGGAGGTAGTCAGCTATATTTTTGATTAAGACTGTTTTTTTGTTAGTCTGTTCAGATAATTTATAGAGAATATATTGATAAGTTAAATTTTCTCTATCTGGATGATCATAGATAGCCCAAGGATCATTTATCTGAAAGTCAATATTGGGATTCTGGGAAAGGCTTCGTTCTAAGGCGGTTGAGCTACATCTCGGGGGTGACACGATCGATAGAATACGCAATTCTCCTGAGTGAACTTTACTTTTCAGTTTCTCATAAGATTCGATAAAGCAGTATAGCATTTTCAAAGAAAATAATTTAATTATGTAACCAACAATGCCTGTACTCCAAGCCTGATGGTTGCATTCTTCAAATTTTTGGCTATTCTGGTTAAAGTCCGTTAAGCAGATCCCGTGAGGTTTGAACGGCAAGGAGAAGCGATGGCTGAACGTGAAAGAGGCGGCACGCCCCCGTTCGGTGGCTTTTTTAACGCCCACACCGAAGTTATGGATTCTCAGGCTGTTAGTCGAGCTATTCGTAGAATCTCTCATGAGATTATTGAAAAGAACCAAGGTTTACAAGACGTCTGCATTATTGGGCTGCAAACCGGTGGCGTTGTCTTTGCAGAAGCTATAGCCAACGACCTAGCCCATATCGAAGAAACAATTGTCCCTGTTGGCAAGCTTGATGTTGTCCTTTACAGAGACGACATCAACCTTCGCCCGATTCTTCCAGAAGCCTCAACCGAAATTTCGTTTGATATTAACCGCAAAAAGCTAATCCTCGTCGACGATGTATTATTCACCGGGCGCACAATTCGTTCAGCAATGGACGCACTTATGGATTCGGGTCGTCCGCAAAGCATTCAACTAGCTGTGATGATAGATCGAGGCCACCGTGAGCTACCAATCAAAGCAGATTACGTTGGAAAAAACTTACCAACACGCATTGGAGAGGCAGTGAACGCCACATTGGAAAATGTTGAACTAGGGGAGGTGCTCAAATGAAGCATCTGCTATCTATCGAAGATTTATCCAGACAAGACATCGAAGAGTTAATGGGCTTGGCAGATAATTTTAGTGAAGTCTTAACCCGAGAGATTCCAATAGTTCCGGCGCTCAGGGGTAAAACCGTAGTCTCAGCATTTTTTGAAGATTCAACCCGTACTAGGGCAAGTTTTGAACTTGCTGCCAAAGGGTTATCAGCAAACACAATTAATTTTTCTTCTAGTAGCTCTTCAACAAACAAGGGTGAGTCACTACGAGATACTGTTGAAACAATCTCAGCCTTAGGCGTTGATTGTTTTGTTGTTAGGCATGCTTCAGCTGGAGTTCCTGAACAGATTACAAAGTGGACTGATGCCGCAATTGTTAACGCCGGCGATGGGGTTCATCAACATCCAACACAAGCGCTGCTTGACTGCTATTCGATTAGGAAAAAGTTTGGTTCTTTAGAAGGCAAAAAAATTGTTATTTGCGGAGACTTAAATCAACGTGTTGCCCGTTCAAATATTTTGGCTTTTTCAAAGATGGGGGCAGAAGTAGTTGTTTGCGGTCCAACCACGATGATGCCAGTAAATATAGAATCTTGGCCGGTTAAAGTTGAAAGCAATTTTGAAGCAGCGCTCGAAGAAGCTGACGTACTTTACTTGTTAAGAATTCAAAAAGAACGTAAAGGCAAAGTTCTGTTACCGTCTTTAAGAGAATATAGAACCCGCTTTGGTTTAACTCTCGAGCGGTCAAAAAAGCTAAATCCTAATGCAATTATTATGCACCCCGGGCCTATGAACCGTGGAGTAGAAATAGATCCAGAAGTAGCCGATGATCCAAGATCAATTGTGATTGATCAAGTAACTAACGGGGTTCCGGTTCGGATGGCTGTTCTGTTTTCGGTCTTAGGGTCAAAAACACAGTTGGATAGTTTGATAAATGAAAATGGTGCTAACTAGTATGAAGGAGTTGTTTTGACAATAACAGTAATTAAAGGTGCGACAATAGTTGATTCGAGCGGGGAAACTAAAGCAGATATTTCAATCGATTCGACTACACAAGAAATTATCGAAGTTGGCTCTGATCTAAACGGCGATACTGTAATTGATGCAACAGGCATGCATGTACTGCCAGGGTTTGTTGATCTGCATTCTCATTTACGTCAGCCTGGGGCTGAGGCTTCAGAAACTATTGAATCAGGTTCTCGTTCGGCTGCCGTTGGTGGCTTTACAGCTGTAGTCGCTATGCCCAATACAGATCCTTGTATGGATTCTGCTGGCGTTATTCAAGAAGTTATCAACTTTTCAAAAGACGCTTTGTGTGAAGTTAAACCATCTGGCGCAATTACTGTAAATCGTGAAGGTTCAGATCTGGCCCCAATGGGTGAGATGTTTGATCAAGGTGTGCGAATGTTCACCGACGATGGTACAGGTGTCCAAGACGATTCCATAATGCGCACGGCTTTAGAATATGTTCGAGGTTTGGTTGAAGTATCAGGTGAACAAATTGTCCTTTCTCAACATTGCGAAGTGCATAGCTTGTCTAAAGGCGGAGTTATGAACGAAGGCGACTGGTCTTCTAAACTTGGTTTGGGTGGACAGCCCAACGAAGCTGAAGAGTTTATGGTTTCAAGAGATATTGGTTTGGCACGTTTAACTGGCGCCCATATCCATTTTCAACATTTGTCAACTGCTGGCAGTGTCGAAATGGTTCGCCAAGCTAAGGCTGAGGGTTTAAATGTAACTGCTGAAGCGACTCCTCATCATTTTACCTTGACTGACGAAGCTTGTAAAAACTACGACACAGTATTTAAAGTTCATCCGCCTCTACGTACTCAAAAAGATGTTGACGCTATAAAAGTTGGTTTGAAAGATGGAACCATTGATGCAATAGCCACCGATCACGCTCCACACGAACCCCATCGTAAAGAGCTGCCTTTTGATCAGGCTCCTCCCGGAATGATTGGTTTAGAAACAGCGTTTGGGTTAGCTAACTCACAATTAGATTTATCGGTTGCTGAGATTGTTAAGTTGATGTCCACTCGTCCTGCTGAAATTGCTGGGTTAACTGAAACTCAGGGTAGAAAGATTCAGGCTGGCTCAATTGCAAACTTAGCTATAGTCGATTTGAACCAAGAGTGGGTAGTGGATGCTTCAAAACAATTTAGTCGAAGTAAAAATACTCCCTTTGCTGGTATGAAACTTAAAGGTAAAGTCTGCCACACTATTTTCCAAGGTGAGGTAGTTGTTCTAGAAGGTGAACCACAACGATGAATACTCAAACAAACACAACATCTGAACAAGATACAGCGACTCAAATTTTTGCTGGTGCATTAGTTTTGGCTGATGGTTCAGTTTTTGAAGGTGAGTTTATTGGAGCTCAACCACAGGGTAAACCATTTTCTGGTGAAGTTGTTTTTAATACCTCACTGACGGGTTATCAAGAAGTGATTAGTGACCCATCTTATGCTGGTCAAATTGTTTCATTTACCTACCCTCATATTGGAAATTATGGTGTGACCGATCTTGATCAGGAATCTAACGGGTCTTATGTAAGAGGCATTATTGTTAGAGATTTAGCTCGACGTGATTCTAACTGGCGTTCGCAAGGTTCTTTAGAGCAGTATTTAATCGAAAATAACATTGGCGGTTTGGGTGGTCTTGATACTCGCCGTTTAACAAGAATTTTGCGAGATGTTGGAGCAATGCCAGGAGCGTTTGGTCCAATTGAAGGCCCAAATAGTTTTGATCTGGCTGAACTAAAACAAGCTGCCTCTGATGAACCAGGCACTGACGGCATTGACTTAGTTGAACAAGTGACTTGTAGCGAGCCTTACACTGTTGGTTCTGGATCAAAAAATGTTGTTGCATATGATTATGGCATTAAGAAAAGTATTTTAAATCAATTAGCAAATTTTGCGACTGTAACTGTTGTGCCTGCTAATTGGACAGCTGAACAATGTTTAGAACTTTCTCCTGATGGGGTTTTCTTATCTAACGGTCCGGGTGATCCTAGGGAAGTTCCGTATGCGGTTGAAACTGTCAAACAGCTTCTTGGTAAGGTTCCAATATTTGGGATTTGTTTAGGTCACCAAATATTGTGTCTGGCAATTGGTGGTACTATTTCTAAACTTCCTTATGGGCATCATGGCGCTAATCATCCGCTTCGAAATGAACTTACTGGCGAAGTTGAAATCACTAGTCAGAACCACAACTTTGCTGTTGAGAAAGATTCTATTGAGGGTGTTGCTGAGATAACTCATATAAACCTGAATGACGGTGTTTGTGAGGGGCTTCGTCTAAAAGATGGCTCGGCGTTTAGCGTTCAACATCACCCTGAGGCGAGCCCTGGCCCGCACGATAGTGCTTATTTGTTTATTCAATTTAAAGAGATGATGAATTAATGATGTTGATAGAACGTACCAACAACAGCCGTCATCTTCGAGCCGGCCGTCATCTTCGAGCCGGCCGTCATCTTCGAGCCGGCCGTCATCTTCGAGCCGGCCGTCATCCCCGAGAAATCGGGGATCTCACTTGGCAGATACTCCCAATGGTTTGTAAACAAACGACTCAAATACGAAAGTCGTATTTAACGATTTTGGAGATTGGTTAATATGGCAAAAAGAACTGACATTAATTCGATTTTGGTAATTGGTTCTGGACCGATTGTAATTGGTCAGGCTTGTGAGTTTGATTATTCTGGGACTCAGGCTTGCCGGGTTCTTAAAGAAGAAGATTATCGAGTTATTTTAGCTAATTCAAATCCGGCAACAATCATGACGGATCCTGATTTTGCTGACGCAACTTATATCGAGCCACTGACTTTAGAAGTGCTTACAAAGATAATTGAGAAAGAAAAACCCGATGCTTTGTTGCCAACTTTGGGTGGACAAACTGCTTTGAACTTAGCTATGGATTTAGAAAAGGCGGGTGTACTTGAAAAAAACAATGTTGAATTAATTGGTGCTGATGCAGAAGCAATCGACACTGCAGAGAATCGTCAAAAATTTAAAGAGGCAATGATTGAGATTGGTTTAGATGTTCCACGTAGCGGTATCGCTCACGATATGGAAAATGCCAATAAAATTGTTGAAGATATTGGTTTGCCTGCGATAATTCGACCTGCTTACATTATGGGAGGCAAGGGTACTGGTATCGCTCATACTTTAGAAGAGTTTAAAGTTGTTGCCAGTAATGGTTTGGAGGCTTCACCTATTAACGAGATTCTTATTGAAGAATCTATTGCTGGGTGGAAAGAGTTCGAGCTCGAAGTTATGCGAGATAAGAACGATAATCAGGTGATTGTTTGTTCTATCGAAAATTTAGACCCAATGGGTGTGCATACTGGTGATTCAATTACAGTTGCTCCTATTCAAACTTTAAGCGATGTTGAGTACCAGCGTTTGCGTGATGCAGCGTTTGCTTGTTTGCGTAGAGTTGGTGTTGAGACTGGCGGCTCGAATGTGCAGTTTGCGGTTAATCCCGAGACAGGCCGGTTTGTAATTATCGAAATGAATCCACGAGTGAGTAGGTCGTCTGCTTTGGCTTCTAAAGCTACAGGTTTCCCCATTGCTAAGATCGCCGCCAAATTGGCTGTTGGTTACACTTTGGATGAGATCCCTAACGACATAACTAAAAAAACTCCGGCTTCTTTTGAACCTGTTATTGATTACGTTGTAACTAAAATTCCTCGTTGGGCTTTCGAAAAATTGCCGGGCACTCCCGCAGTTTTAGGTACTGCTATGCAAGCTGTAGGCGAGGTCATGGCGATTGGCCGTACCTTCACTGAGTCTTTACAGAAGGCTTGTAGATCTTTAGAAATTGGTCAGAATGGTTTAAATGGTGACGAAGCTGAAACCCAGTTTGATAAATTATCTGACGAAGAGTTAAAGAGAGTAGTTGGTATTGGTTCACCGGATCGAATCTTTCAGGTAGAAGCAGCTTTTAGAAGAGACTTCAGCATCGAAGAGATGTATGAGTTAACTAAAATTGATTGCTGGTTTTTAGATCAAATTCAATCTATTGTCGAAGAACGCAAAGCCATTGAAGCTTGGACCGGCGATGTTTCAAAGAGTAGTTGGAAGCGTGCTAAGCAGTTTGGGTTTAGTGATTCTCAAATTGGGTACTTAACTAATTCAGAAACAAGCGATGTCAGAGCTAAGCGATTAGCTAGTGGTGTTAAAGTTACTTTCAAAAGGGTTGACACATGTGCTGCAGAGTTTGCTGCTGACACTCCTTACTATTATTCAACTTATGAAGATGAAGATGAGGTTCAGCCTGGCACTAAACCAAGAATTATTATCTTAGGTTCTGGCCCTAACAGAATTGGTCAGGGAATCGAGTTTGATTATTGTTGCGTGCACGCAAGCTTTGCTTTACGAGACGCCGGCTATGAAACAGTAATGGTTAACTGTAATCCAGAGACAGTTTCTACAGATTATGACACAAGTGATCGTCTTTATTTTGAACCAATAACTTTAGAAGATGTTACTAACATTATTGAAGCTGAAGATCCTATTGGGATTGTTGTTTCGCTTGGTGGGCAAACTCCACTTAAGCTTGCCGGTGAATTACCTGAGCATCTAATTTTAGGTACTAGTCCAAAATCGATTGACTTGGCTGAAGATCGTGATCATTGGAATCAGATGTGTGACAGCCTTGGTATTCCTCAACCTCCGGGTGGCACTGCTGCTGGCGTTGAAGATGCTTTGAAGATTACTCGAGAAATTGGTTACCCTGCCCTTGTTAGGCCTAGCTATGTTCTTGGTGGCCGTGCTATGGAGATTGTATATTCTGATGAGGATCTAACTTCAGCGATAAAGGGCATGGAATCTGCAGCTGGTTTAGGCCTTGAAGGTGGCTTATCTGCTGAACGGCCTGTGCTGATTGATCGTTTCTTAGAAGGTGCTGTTGAAATTGATGTTGATGCTCTTCGAGATTCTACTGGTGAGGTTTTTATCGGTGCAATTATGGAACACGTTGAAGAAGCGGGCGTTCATTCGGGTGACTCAGCATGTATGCTTCCTGCACAAAACCTGAATGAAGAAACTCTTGTCTGTTTACGTTCTTATAGCGAACGAATCGCTGAAGCATTAAATGTAAATGGTTTAATCAATATTCAGTACGCAGTTGTTACTAATCCTGACGATTCTATTCAGGTCTACGTTATTGAAGCTAACCCAAGAGCGTCTCGTACCGTGCCGTTTGTGTCTAAAGCAACTAATCAGCCTTTGGCTAAGATTGCAGCAAGGCTTATGGCTGGCGCAACTTTGCAAGAGCTGCGTGACGAGAAATTGTTAAATCCAAATGTTGAGACTAAACATTGGGCTGTAAAAGAAGCTGTATTGCCATTTAGGCGTTTCCCCGAGACCGATGCTTTGCTTGGGCCGGAGATGCGTTCTACCGGTGAGGTTATGGGTATCGATACAAACCCTGGGATGGCGTTTATTAAGAGTCAGTGGGCGGCTGGAACTATCCTAGATCGCAAAAATGGTGGCACTGTGTTTATGTCATTAGCTGATCGTGATAAAGAAGCTGGCATCACGTTGGCTAAAGAATTCGCAGATCTTGGATATACTTTTGTTGCTACCAAAGGTACAGCGGATTCATTGATCGAAGCTGGTGTAGATGTTAAACAAGTTTTGGATCGTTTAAGTGATGGTTCTGGCAACACTGCGGTTGAACTGTTTGAAACTGGTGAGATCGACATTTGTGTAAATACTCCAAGGGGTAGAGGTGCACGTGCTGATGGTTCTTATATAAGAATTTCTGCTCAACAAAACGGTATCTTATTGTTGACAACACTTTCAGCAGCCAGAGCAGTTACTGCTGGTTTGTCGGTTTCAAAAGATAACGATTTAACAGTAAATTCAATCCAAGAATTCCACGCATAAGCTATTCCGTCATTCCCAACTTCATAGAATGCCGGTACACCCACCCCAACGCGTCATCTCGGCTATCTAATAAATCACCCGCATAAACCCCGTCATTCCCAGCTACGACTGGGAATCTATCAACTCAATGTCGTCATCCCCAACTTGAAATAATGCCGTCACGCCCACGCCAACGCGTCATCCCTAACCTTGATTGGGAATCTCTTTTTGTTATTCCCAGCTCCGTGCTCGTTCGCCGACTGGGAATCTCCATATAGTATTATTTTAAACTAATTCTTAAGCATTGGAGAATGACAAGATTGTATATAAATCGATCTAATAATCAGTTTGTTTGTAGAGTTAAAGTATGAATTTATATCTGTTTGATATTGATAGAACGCTTGTCATGCCTGCCAGAGAGAAAAACTTTGATGAGGTAATTCATACAGTTTTAGGAATAGATGTTAAGGATGACAAAGATCGAACTCGTATTCTTCAGGTTTATCTAAAGCAGGTATTCTTTCATTCAACCGTCTAACTGAATCTTTTGAGATTTCAAGTTGCTGATTAAATATTGCAAAGGCATAATTTGGATCTGATTCTGCGATTATTACTAAGGCAGGGCTTTCTACAACGCCTTGTAAAAATTTTTCTCTATAGATGTAGTGTTTTTCTTCAATATTGTCGGCTAATTCGAGACATTTTTCGATTATGTTTTTTGCATTATTGTAAATTTCTATTTTGATAAACTCTTTAGAGTTCATCCAACCAATAATTACAATTACATACACAACTTTTAAGATAACTAGGTTACGAATTGGTTTAGGTGCAGGTAATGAGTTGGATATGCAACTATATTACTTAGGCAGCAACTGAAGCTATAGGAGAATTAGAGTGTCCGACACTAAGGCGAATCAAACAAATGCAAATGCAGAGGGTCTTCCTCCAGAGCTAAGAAGCAAGATGGCTTTAGCTTTAGACGTTGACGATTTAGTAGAAGCTATGCGTCTAGCAAAACAACTTTCACCCTGGTTTGGTGTAGTCAAAGTAGGTTTAGAACTTTACTCAGCTGCAGGAACAGATGCAATAGGATCATTGGCTGATAAAGGGTTTGATGTTTTCTTAGATCTTAAACTTCACGATATTCCAACAACTGTTGGTAAAGCTGCTCGAGTTTGTGGCGCTTTAGGTGCTAAATACCTCACAATGCATGCACACGGTGGCGAGGCGATGTTAAAAGCCGGGGTAGAGGGATTAAAAGAAGGTGCTTTGCAAGCAGAACTTGAAGAGCCTAAAGCAGTAGCTATCACAGTCTTAACTAGTGATGCTGGTGCTCCTGAACATATTGTTCCAAACCGTTTGCGAGTGGCAGTGCAATCAGGTTGTTCCGGAATTGTTTGTTCAGCTCAAGATTTAAAGAATATTCGTGAACTTGCACCAAGGACAATGAGGATTGTTCCTGGGATTCGGGCTGAAGGCAGTGAAAAGCATGATCAGCCTAAAGCTGTGACTCCAGATATGGCTTTGGCTGAGGGTGCAGACTTGTTAGTAATAGGTCGTGCAGTTACTTTGGCAGATGATCCGGCTGAGGCTGCCAGGAATTTATTCGCTAATCTCTGATAAGTTTTTCTGTTGTCAGATATTATCTGCTAACTTTGTATTTAAGCTTTGATATAATTTTCTTTAGGTGTATTTGTGAGCAACCCCCCAAAATTAACTGATTCTCAACGAAGGGCTGCTTTAAAGAAAGCCGCTGAAGTTAGAAGAATTCGCTCTGATATTAAGGGCCGTCTAAAGATGGGTTCTATTTCTCTATCTGAACTTTTAGACCGTTCAGACACAGATATGATTGTCGCAAAAATTAAAGTGCTTTCTTGTTTGGAATCGTTGCCAGGTGTTGGCAAAATTACTGCTAGAAAGACTATGGAGCAGATTGGCATTGCTGAGTCAAGAAGGCTAGCTGGTTTAGGCCCGAATCAAAAAAAGGCTCTACTTGAGGTCTTCAAATGACAAGACGTTCATTAATAATAGTAATATCTGGCCCTGGCGGAGTTGGAAAAAGTACCGTTGTCCGTGAATTAATAAATGCCTACCCAGATTTGTGGTTAAGTCGCTCGTGGACTACCCGTAAGCAGCGACCGGGTGAAGCTGATGATGCATATGAGTTTGTATCTGTAGAACAGTTTGAAGATCGTATCCGAAATGATGGATTTTTGGAGTACACAACTTTTCTTGACAACCACTATGGAACTCCACATCCTCGTCCTTCTGATGATAAAGATGTTATTTTAGAAATTGAAGTTCATGGGGCCCGTCAGATTGTTGCGAAAAATTCAGATGCTTTACTTATTTTCTTAGAAGCTCCTTCTTTGGAAGAACAGAAGAACCGTTTGAATGTTCGTGGTGATTCGCCTGAGAAAATTGCTGAGCGAATTACTAAATCTAAAGAAGAGGCAACTGCGGGTAGAGAACTTGGCGCTCATCTGTTAATTAATAAAGATATTGCTTCTACTGTTGAAAAAATAAGAAGCATTATTGAAGAAACAAGGATTATCTTGTCGGAAAAAGAGCCTAAACCCTAGATTTATTAAGCATTGTTCACTTCTTTACTGCTAATTAATGTTAGACTGACTTTCTTCGGAGGAAATACACATGGCAAAAGTTCACGATTCAATGATTTACCCTGAGATCGAGGGTCTTATAGAAAAGCTTGGTTCAAAGTTCTCTTTATGTACTGTTGCATCAACAAGAGCCCGTGAGATTAACGCATACTTTGGTCAACTTGGTGGCGGCATAGGTTCTATGATTCCTCCTCAGGTAGATTCTGTAGCCAGAAAGTCTCTATCTATTGCTTTTGAAGAAATCGCTTCTGAAAAGATTATTCCAGTTCTTCCTGGTGAAAAAGAACCAGAAGTTGAAAAAGAAGCCTGATTCAACTAAATCTAAGCCTAAACCTGTAGCCGTTCTCGGCGTATCAGGTGGTATCGCAGCATATAAAGCAGTAGAAGTTTGTAGGCAGCTTACTAAATCAGGTTTCCATGTTGTTCCGGTTTTGACTTCTTCAGCTTTGAAGATGGTTGGCAAAAAAACATTTGATGCTTTAGCTTCAGAACCTACTAAAACTGATATGTGGAATGATGCAGACCCATCACCTCATACTTACCTCGGGCAACTTGCTGATGTTATTGTTGTTTGTCCTGCTACAGCCAGGATTATTGCTGATATTCGTGTCGGCCGTTCTGGAGATTTATTGTCTGCAACAATTCTTGCAACAACTGCGCCATTAGTTGTATGTCCTGCCATGCACACCGAAATGTGGGAGCAACCGGCTGTTCAAGAAAATATCGAAGTTCTTATAGGCAGAGGCGTAACCATAGTTCCCCCAGGAGTAGGGGACCTAGCTGGTGGAGACTCTGGTGTCGGCAGACTAGCTGAGGCACAAAAAATCGTTGAAGCTGTTGACGCTGCAATCTATTCTACAAAACCATTGTCTGGTAAAAAAGTCTTGGTCACCGCTGGTGGTACTCGAGAGGCAATCGATTCAGTCAGATACATCTCAAATCGTTCAACTGGTAAACAAGGCCATGGGTTTGCAGAAGTTGCACACAAACTAGGGGCAGACGTTACTCTTATTACTGCTTCATCTTTGCGATCAAACAAATTTATAAAACGTATAGATGTGGTTGCTGCTGCAGATATGGCAACTGCAGTCAGCGATGAATTTCAAAATACTGATATTCTGATAATGGCTGCTGCTGTTGCAGATTTCCGTCCAGAGACTGTGTCTAAATCTAAATTAAAGAAAAGTGATGGAATACCAACAATCAAACTGATCCCAACAACAGACATCTTATTAGAAGTTTCTAAGCAGAAAAAACCTGATCAGATAGTTGTTGGTTTCGCTGCAGAAACTGACGATTTAGAAAAAAATTCAAAAAAGAAGTTAGCTGAGAAGAATCTGGATTATATTATTGCCAACGACATCTTGGCAGATGGAGCTGGTTTCGCTTATGATACAAATACCGTAACTGTATTTGGGTCTGATGGAAGCCAGGTCCATCTGCCGTTAGCAAATAAGAATGATATTGCTAAATCTGTTTTCGATTTAGTCGTCAATCCTGATTAGAAAGAAATTTTATGAATATTGATTACTCTTTTACTTCTGAGTCCGTTACGGGTGGCCATCCAGACAAAATGGCAGATCAAATTTCTGATTCAATCTTAGATGCTTTGTTGGAACAAGATCCAATGAGCCGAGTTGCTTGCGAAACAATGGTAACTACGGGCTTAGCTATTGTTGCTGGCGAAATATCAACAGCAGCTTATGTTGATATTCCAAGCATCGTCCGCAGTACAATTATTAAGATTGGTTATAACAAGCCTTCTCTCGGTTTTGATGGAAACACTTGCGGAGTTATGGTCACTCTTGATGAACAGTCGAGCGATATTGCTCAAGGGGTGGATAAAGCAGAAGAGGTTCGTTCCAATGGCGCAACCGGCGATCTCTACGATGAGCAGGGCGCTGGGGACCAAGGAATGATGTTTGGTTATGCATGCAACGAGACTGACGTTCTTATGCCTCTTCCCATTCACTTGGCTCACAGAATGGCAGAGCAACTTTCAAAGGTGAGAGCTGATGGTACTCTGCCTTATATCCGTCCGGATGGGAAAGTGCAGGTTACTTTTGATTATTCTGATGGCAAGCCTGTTGCTTTAAGAACTGTTTTGGTTTCAACTCAACATGATGATGGCGTTTCAAGAGATGAAGTTATTCGCCCAGACCTAATCGAGCATGTAATCCGACCTGTTATTCCGGAACAGTTTGCTGATCAAGAAATAAACGTCTTAGTTAATCCAACTGGACGATTTGTTATTGGTGGCCCAGTTGGCGATGCTGGTTTAACTGGTCGTAAAATTATTGTAGATACCTATGGCGGTTCTGCTCGTCATGGTGGCGGCGCTTTTTCTGGAAAAGACCCGTCTAAGGTTGATCGTTCAGCCGCTTATGCAACTCGTTGGGTTGCTAAGAATTTAGTTGCAGCCGGTGTAGCAGATCGTTGTGAAGTGCAGGTTGCTTATGCAATTGGTGTTGCTAGTCCGGTTTCTGTGATGGTTGAAACTTTTGGAACAGAAAATGTTGATCCAATAAAAATTGCGGATGCTGTTAATGAAGTCTTTGATTTACGTCCCGCAGCGATAATTGATGAGTTAGAACTTCGTAGACCGATATTTGCAGAAACTGCTGCTTATGGACATTTTGGTCGGGAACCTGGTAAATCATTCACTTGGGAAAAAACTAATAAAACTGCTGAGCTAAAATCGATTTTAGACATCTAGTTTGTTAGATTGGTACTGAATGGATAGCTCAGGCCAACTCTTTAACCTAGAAGAATTTAATGTAGAGCAGACCTTTGACAATGGGCCTGGTCAAGTGGTGAAGGTCTTACCAGATGTTGCCGGATTAAAAGATGAGTTCTCTTACCTGCTCCCTGAACAGCTTTGTTCAGAAGCTGCATTGGGTTCTTTAGTTCGTATAGATTTTGGTGGTAGGCGAGTTTCTGGATGGATAACTGAAATAGATCTTGATACCCCGACTAATTTTAAACTAAATTCTATAAAAAAGGTATCTTCTGCTGGTCCGCCACATGAAATTATTGAGTTAGCACGGTGGGCTTCTTTGCGTTGGCATGGGCAATTAAAAAATGTTTTAAATACAGCCTCTCCAAAAAAATATATTAAGAAAATACCAGCTCCTAAAGAACAAAACAAATCTAATAAATTGGAGAGCGAATTATACAATTTGTCTTTAGAGAGCCTTGAAATTTCTCAGACAACTTTGTTAGTGACTTCTCCGTCGAGTGAGATTAGTCACGTTATTCTAGCAGCCAGCAGTAAAGGCAGAGTTCTAGTTCTAGCTCCAGATATTTTCTCGGCCAAAACACTTGTTGCTAAGATCCGTCGGAGTGGAGTTTCCTGTCAATTCTATGATAGACAATGGTCTGGTTTGTCTAGCCAAGTAGTTGTTGGAACTTTGACAGCTATTTGGGCACCGGGTAATCGTTGGTCTTCTATCATTGTCACTGATGAGAATAGTGATTTATATAAGTCTAAACAAAGCCCAAATTGGCATGCAAGAGATGTTGCTATTGAAAGATGTAAACGTTTAGCTGTTCCTTGTCTCATGACTAGTTCAACACCTTCTTTGGAGGCTATGGAGTCTAGCCAATCTGTTGCTCAAATTTCTAGAAGTTCAGCTCGGTCAGGTTGGGCAAATATAAAGGTGGTTGATCAACGTGAAGAAGAGTTTAGAAATCTCTTTTCTCCGTACCTTGTTAAGAAGTTACGTTCAGCTGAATCTGCTCTTCTTATTTTGAACCGTAAGGGTCGCTCACGCATGTTAGCTTGTGGCTCTTGTGGAGAGCTTGTAAAGTCAGCTGATGGGCTCCATCTTATGATGAGCTCAAAAGATATGTTGATAAATCCTATGTCTGGAGAACAAAGACCTTTAGTTTGTTTAATTTGTTCTGGGACAAATTTAAAGAATCTGAAGCTCGGTATTAAATCTGCTGCGGAATCTCTTTCAAAACTTATTTCAAAAGATGTAATTGATGTCAGCGCAGAAAATTCGGTTTCTACAACTAGTAAATTTATAGTTGGTACTGAAGCAGTTTTGAACAGAAACTTTTCTCCTGAGATAATTTGTTTTCTAGATTTTGATCAAGAGCTTTTCTCTAAAAGATATTTGGCCGCTGAACTTAGTTTCTCATTGATTGCTAAAGCTTCGAAAATGTTAGGTATAAAGTCTGAACGTTCTGAAATAATTATTCAAACAAGGTCACCCGAGCACAGAGTAATCAAGGCAGCGATTAAGTCTGATCCTATGACATTTGTTTCTGAAGAAAAGAAGTTAAGAGAGGCTATGAAGTATCCTCCGTATGGTGTCTTGGCAGAGATAAGTGGTAAAGGTTCGCAAAGCTTAATTGAATCGATCAGCTCTTCAGATGTAAGGATCATGGGTCCGAAAGACAATACATATCTTTTGATGGCAGAAAGCTATGAACAGCTTGTTAATTCTTTTAGTAACTTTGTCAGACAAAAAGGTATCAGAGTAAAAATAAATATAGATCCACTGCATGTCTAGTTGAGATGTTACAGCAATGTTAAACTAAGATCTAACTTAAGTTTTGTTCCGTATTATGTAATGAATATATATTAACACCTTGGAAGGTATACCTATGAAACTTATTGTTAAATCAGTGGCACTTGTTGCTGCTCTTTCATTATTAACAGCAGCTTGTGCTGGCGATGATGAAGAAACCACAGATGATGAAACTACAGAATCAACTGATGAAACTACAGAAGATGCAATGGATGATTCTGATAAAGATGAAGATTCTATGGATGATGAAGATGCATCTGCTCTTCCTGCAACCGTTGTAGAAATTGCTACTTCTAGCGATGATTTCTCAATTCTAGTTGCAGCTTTAACAAAAGCTGATCTCGTTGGCGCTCTAAGCGATCCGGAAGGAACTTTCACAGTGTTTGCTCCTACGAATGACGCTTTTGCAGCTGCTTTAGTTGCACTTGATATTACTCAAGAAGAATTATTAGCTCGTGAAGATCTTGCTGATATTCTTAAGTATCATGTGTTAGCTATTGAAGTTGACGCAGATGCTGCAGTTGCTGCTGACGGAACTGATGTTGATACCCTTCAAGGTTCAAAATTAGCTGTTTCTGTAGTAGACGGGTCTGTTAAAGTTGGCGACGCTACTGTAGTAGCTGCTGATAATAAATCAGATAATGGTATCGTTCACGTTATCGATTCAGTTCTCCTCCCTCCTTCTGAATAATATTCATTAGGAATGGTTGATTGGGAAGTGGGGCCTTCGGGCCCCGCTTTTTTTATTTCTGAATTTATTTGTAGTCGGCGCCTTCGGGCCAGATAATCTGTCATCCTCGTCCTTTGACACGGGGATCTTTCCTAGATCGTGGTAGTTAGGATCGACTTCCAAGATTAAACAACAGCCGACATTTGAAAGTATTTTTAAGATAACATTAACAATATGAGTACTCCGTATAACGTCCGCATTATGGGTGACCCAATTTTGCGCAAAGTAGCAGAAGATGTTGACGACATCGATGGTAAATTAGTTCAGCTTTCTGAAGATATGTTGGCCACTATGTATGCTGAACCTGGCATTGGGTTGGCTGCGCCACAAGTAGGTGTTCAGAAACGATTATTTGTTTATGACCTTGGTGAAGGTCCTGAAACACTGGTAAATCCCGAGATCGTAGAATCTCGTGGCGAATGGACATATGAAGAAGGCTGCCTAAGCGTGCCTGGCTTGTTTTGGGAAATTATTCGTCCCAAAGAGATTCATATCAAGGGGTTTGATTTAGATGGAAATGAAGTTTCTATAGAAGCTGATGAGCTTATGGCGCGGCTTTTTCAACACGAACTTGATCATCTGGAAGGTGTGCTTCTAGTAGATCATTTGCACGAAGATGATCGTAAAGAAGCTTTAAAAATATTGCGTGAAAGATCACTAATCTCTGCCATAGAAGAAAATAAAAATGCAGATAAAAATTCAGGAATTTCTGGTTTGCAGCTCCCATGACTACTGAGTTAGAACTAGTCAAACCCCCAGAACAAATTAGTTCGATAATATATTTTGGAACACCGGAAGCTGCAGTTCCGCAACTGCGAGCTTTACATGCTTCTGGTTTTAAGATCCCACTTGTTGTTAGTAAATCTGATGCTAGAAGGGGTAGAGGCAAACAGACGACGCCTTCTCCAGTTAAACAAGCTGCTTTAGAATTAGGATTAACTGTTACGGATAATATTGAAGATGTTTTAGGAATTAAAGCTGATCTTGGCGTAGTTGTTGCTTACGGAGCCATGATTAAAGATAACCTTTTAACAACTTTACCTTTAGTAAACGTTCATTTTTCTTTATTGCCTTTATGGCGTGGGGCAGCCCCGGTAGAAAGATCAATTTTAGCAGGTGATGTATATACGGGTGTATCTCTGATGGTCATTGAAAAAACGTTAGATACTGGGGCTGTATATTCAAGTTTTTCGACCCAAATTTTAGACAATGAAACAGCAGTTGAGTTGCGAGCTAGGCTGGCTGAAAAGTCTTGCGATTTGCTTATAGAGTCTCTAGCTTCAGGGCTCTCAGATCCACAACCGCAAGATGGTGAACCAAGTCATGCGGCAAAAATACATAAATCTGAGTTGCGTTTAAATTTTGATGAATCAGCTGAATTGTGTAATCGTAGAGTCCGTATTGGTAAAGCCTGGACGATGTTTCGTAATAAACGTTTAGTGATTGTTAGAGCTGAACCAGTTTCTGAAAGTTCTAATGGCCTTGTTGGCTCGATTGCTGAAGACCTTGTTCAAACTGGTGATGGCCAGTTAAGATTATTAACAGTTCAACCTGAAGGTAAGAAACCTATGGCCGTTTCTGATTGGTTACGTGGTGCCCAAATTAAATCAGGCGAACAATTTGATTCTTTAACGGACACTTGACCAAGGGAAATCTATCCACTTGTCAGTTTTTTTCCAAACATAATCACAGACAACCTTGGATTCTGGTTTTTGATAAATCACGGCTGTTTTAGTTAAGGCGACAACATCTTTACAAAACTCATTAACTGATTCAAGCGTTTCACCAGAATCTGCAACATCATCAGCTATCAGAACTGACATGCCTTTTAAATCGAGTTTGTTTAATATAGGTGGAAGCATTACTGGTACATCGAGTTTTTCATTAATACCGGTATACAACTCTACGTTAATGACAGATATATTTTTTAATTCAAGCCCATAGCCGAGCGAGCCAGCCAGAAACAGCCCGCCACGTGCAATCGCAAGAATAAGGTCAGGTTTAAAACCGCTCTCTTTTATTGTGTCTGAGAGTTCGGTCGCAGCCTTGCCATATTGTTCCCATGTAAGGATCTCTAAATCGATTTCAGGTGTCACTTTTATGCGCCTTATCCCATTTGTGAAGCAAATGTTTTCATAAACTCTGCCAGTTCGTTTACGCTTTGCATGTCAAGACCATTGTAGAGGCTTGCTCTGATGCCGCCAACCGACCTGTGTCCTTTAAGGTTTAACAGGTTTTCTTTTTGAGCAAGATTTAAAAACTCTGTTTCTAATTCTTCTGTATTCAGCCTAAACACGATATTTGTTATTGATCTATTGTCCTTATGAACCGGGTTTGTATAAAAGCTATTTGAATCATCTATTGTCTCATATATTTTGGATGACTTGGCAAGAGCCCTTTTTTGCATCTCAGCTGCTCCTCCTTCGGTTTTTACCCATTCAAGCATTTTATTTGTTGCCCAAATGGCAAATACTGGGGGAGTGTTTGCCATGCTATTGCCTTTTGCATGGTTGGCGTAACTTAAGTAGCTGGGCAAAGTTTTTGGTGAGTTCTCTAGCACCGATTTTCTGACAAATACAACTGTTAAGCCGGCTGGCCCTAAACTTTTTTGGGCCCCAGCATATGCAAGATCAATTCGGTCCCAAGGAATTTGTTTTGTGAGCATATCTGATGACATGTCTACAACTAGTTTGGCTTCAACTGCTGGTAATTGAGCAAATTGAATCCCATTTATGGTTTCGTTTGATGTTACATGTAGGTAGTTGGTATTTGGTTCAAGATGGATTTCTTCATTGGTAGGCATTCTTGAATATTTTTCTTCTGATCCATCCCAAGCTTTGTAGGCCATACCAATATTTGTTGCATCGGCGAACGCTTTATTGGCCCAAGTGCCGCTCATGACATAGCCTGCCGGGCTGGATGTGATATCCATATTGTAAGGTACCATGCTAAATTGCAGTGTTGCACCGCCTTGAAGGAGTAGTATTTTAAATTCGTCTGGCAGCTGGGTTAGTTTTTTAAGTGATTGGATGCAGTTATTATGGATTAAGTCATAAGGCTCGCTTCTATGAGACATCTCGATGATTGACATGCCAAGATCAAGATGTTCCCCAAATTCAGCTGCAAGTTCTTTAATAACTTGGGTAGGTAACGTTGATGGTCCGGCTGAGAAGTTATGGCTGCGGTTCATGACCTATAAACTACAACGTTACGAACTGGATTGATACGTAATCTTAAGAGACTTGTTCGAAGTTCAGTAAGACTTCGATTGTTATCGTATCGTCGAGAGGAAATTCGTACTCAGGCTTATCGATCTTAAATTCTTCAAAGTCAATTTCACTTGATACAGCTATTTGAATTACTGCTGTATCGCTTGTAATTTTAGGATCTAAGTTTTCTGGTGGGATGTACTGTGCCTCTACTTCTACAACAACTTCTTTACTCTGTCCGCCTATTTGAAGATCGCCAATCATAGACGAGTTTATACTTTTTACGTTTTCATCTATAGGTCCAATAGGATTACTGAGTTTAAATGTGGCTTGAGGAAAATCTTTGGATTTTAGAGCAGTTTTGAATGCTTTATCTTGAGCGCTATTATTACTTCTTACAGTATCGGTGTCGACAGTTATCTCAGCTGAAACGAGTTTTCTGTCTGCTATTAATAGAGAACCACCTACGTTTAGAGTTCTGCCAACAGCTTGAATATCTTCGCCTACAATATCAACCCGGTAGCCAGCTTGGCTCTGTTCAGGGTGATCGACAATCTTGTAGTCTGCTTGGTTGAGCACTGGGCTTTGGATTAGTGTCCATTTACCGTCGATATCATTTGCGATGTCACTTACGATTGAGCTATCCACTTGCGTTAACTCAAGTTCTTCAGGAGTATTGCGAACATATTGCCAGTAAAACATGCCGAATCCAGCTAGAACAACTAAAGCTAGTGTTAGACCCGCAAGATACCTTCGCATTAAAGTTAAACTTTCTGAAGTGATAGGTTCATAATATCTGTATTAAAATATTTTATTGTTGCGACTGGGTATCTTTGCGCATAAATCACCTAGATTGGCGCCTATCTCGCTAAAATATATTATGGCGGCAGGCGAAAAACGAAGTATAGCCTTACAAACTTTTACCAATCAATTGCATTGGATTAACGCTGTTCTGAAATTTCAGATTAAGAATCCTGAATACGCTGAATCTGGTGCTACTTATGCACAGATCCATAGCGGCTCAAATGATATCCCACTCAGTATAGATGTTGCTAGGCAGCTGACTGTTGGCAGAAATGATTTTGAATAGGAATCTAAAAGGCTTGAAAAGCTTCTTTCAAATCCCGAACTAAGTTTAGACTGGCGAGCTACGGCCCTATTCGATGCCAACCTGGAAGCTGTCTGGAGGTTACTCGATCTACCTCTAGAAACAAATAGAGACGACGATAAAGCGAGAGATTTGTTAAAAGATGCTCTTATCGCATCAAATCTGTTGGAGCCGATAATCAAAAATTTATTCCGAGGCAACGGTGCGCCGTTTGAAGTTGGTGTTGAAGCAATCCTTGGTTCTAGATGGCCTTTAAGGAATTCGCGCCCTAGTTACTATTATTTTGGTTTAGTCAGCAGAGGAATTTTGAGTAGTAAAGGAAAGTCGACTCATTATTTAAAAGCTGGAGAATCAAGCCTTGATGTTTTACGTGAGTCGATCAAAAATCTTAAAAGACTTCGAGATATTGCATTAAGTTCACATCAATCATTAGATGATCAAAGTTTTGTCGCTGGAATAAGAGAGAAAACAGAAAAGTTCAGTAAACCAGAATTACAAGAATTACAAGATACGAAGGAAGCATTACAATCCCCAGAGATCATCGACAAAATAATAAATAGAGAATACTGCTCTGATGAAGAGCTAGAACAGCTCAGTCGAGCTTTACCGGATATTTTATATTCGAGAGTTCTAGAAGTAATAGAATTATGGTCGGGTAGCTCTATACCAAATTTTCTTGTAACAACAAATGAGGTCAGAGCACAACTGCAGATTCCTCACAACCAAGAGTTTGCTGATGAGCTGGAAAAGTTGATTAAACAACAAACTGCGATACTGGAAGGGGCAGAGCAAGCTCTTACAGACGATCCTAAATTCTTCGCTACTTTAGGGTATGACCATACACCTGCTATGTTCGGTCAAAGAATGCCAACCAATGTTCCCGGTACTAAGTCTAATACTTCTAATGATGGCACTACCAAGCGCCAGACTACCGCAGACGTTGTTCCTCGAGCACAATTCCTAAGCACAGAGCCTAGGTTCTTGCCTATGCTAGAGATAGATAAGGTGGAGGTCCCAGATGGTTTCCTAGATTTTATTAACGGGCTAAAAAGACACGGTGATTTGCAGGTCCGTACCGATGAACAACAAAACATATATTTAGATGTAGATCTATTAGATACAACTGTTACAACATCTTTCCTTTGTAGAAATATGCACGATGCTCAGATTTTACTCATTTCAATTCTGGAACAAGCTGATCCTAATGAGATCAAAGAATTGTTTGGAGCATTTATTGTACAAGACGAAGAAGATATCCAAAAAATAATTAAAGTTAAAGAAAGAGCTCCAATTCTTGGAAGAATAGAATTTCTTAAACAATATTATTTTATGTATTCAACTTTGATTTGGGCTACCGCCTCAACTCATAGTTCGGGCCATCTAGGTTTACCCAACTCCCTGTCATTAACAAAGTTAGATGAAAATATAATTGGCACTAATTATCAGGCCATAGCTGAATATGCAACAGAAAAGGGTTTGATCTATGACGGCAATCAAGTAGATTATCAAGCTGTTATTTCGTTTTTTAAGAACAAAAGACTTAAAAGAACTCTTAGAGATATTAATCCTGATCAAGTATGTTTTTTGTGTGTTGGTGAAACCGTTTGGAAGGTTCCATATTCAATAGCTGTACAACAAATCGAAGAGATTAAAAAACAAGGGAAGTTAAAACCCGATGTAGCATTATTGATGCCAACAAATTCAGAAAATTCTTTTTCGCTCTTAGCTACGTCAAAGATTTCAACAACAACTTTATACCCATGTGCGCGTGCGGTTGAAGGTCAGCTGAACAGATAAATCTGATACCTAAATCTAACATTCATATTGATGTTAATGTTTGCTGAATTAATTTAGAGTAGTATCTGATTCGTGGCTGTTGAAAAAGTTGTTGGAATAGAAACTGAATTTGGAATTATGGTCCGTGGGACTGATGACTGGAACCCAGTCTCAGCTTCATCAACTTTAATAAATGCATATGTTGCGTCGTTGAATAAACCTAAGCGGATTTCGTGGGATTTCACAGATGAAAGCCCTGGTTCTGATGCCAGACAATTTGATGTCCCAAGAAACTCTTCACCTCCAGAAGTTGAAAGTCACCTTGTAAATACTGTTTTAACAAATGGTGCACGTTATTATGTTGACCATGCTCATCCTGAGATGTCTTCACCAGAGTGTCGGGATGCCCTTTCACTAGTCCTTTATGACCGAGCTGCTGAGCTTATTATGATTGATTCAATGGAGGCGGCAAAATCAGCGATGCTTCCTGGTGAAGAAATAATTATTTATAAAGATAACTCTGATCGAAAAGGCAATGCCTATGGTTGTCATGAAAATTATTTGTTAGATCGTTCTTTGCCTTTTGGAAATATTGTTACTGCGGCTACAACACATTTTATTACTAGACAGGTTTTTACTGGTTCTGGAAAAGTTGGGTCTGAGTTTGCTGGGATGTCAAACACTGAGGTTCCGTTTCAACTTACTCAACGAGCTGACCACTTCGAAGAAGAAGTTGGCTTAGAAACAACTTTGAAACGTCCGATTGTTAATACTCGCGATGAGCCTCACGCAGATAATACGAAATATAGGCGGTTACATGTAATTGTTGGCGACGCTAACATGTGCCAAGTCGCAACTTTATTGAAAGTCGGTACTACTGCAATTATTTTTGCGATGCTGGAAGACGGCATGTTTGATGATTCTCTTGCAATCGCCAACCCTGTTTCTACACTTCAATCAGTAAGCCGTGATGTTGAGTTAAATAAAAATATTTCTTTAAAAGATGGCACGAAAATTACACCGATAGATATGCAGTGGCGTCTTCTAGAGTTATCCAAAACTTGGGCTGAAGCTAAAGGGTTTGAAGCTGTTGGTGAAGAGTCTGGCAAGCTTGTTTTAGAACGCTGGGAACAAACTTTAGCTTCTTTAGAAACTAAACCTGAGAGTCTGGTTGGCCAGGTTGATTGGGTGACTAAAAAATATTTACTTGAAGGTTTTATGAAACGTCATGATTGTGATTGGAGTGATAGTCGTCTTAGGGCCTTGGACCTTCAATATCACGACTTAAGACCATCAAAATCTTTGGCTGCAAAGGCTGGCTTAGAAGAGCTCTTTACCGATGCTGAGGCTCGTAGAGCGGTTACAGAACCACCGAAAGATACCAGAGCATATTTTAGAGGTAGATGTTTATCTAAGTTTGCTGATCAAGTTGTTTCTGCTAATTGGGATTCCATTGTATTTGATACTGGTGAAAACTCGTTCCGTCGAGTCCCGATGTTAGAACCAACCAGAGGAACTGAAGATCATGTTAAAGATATTATTGATCAATCTGAAAACTGTTCAGATCTACTAGCTCGACTTGGAGCTTAAAGTAAGCTAAAATAGCTTATAGAAGCGTAATGGGTAAAGATCCCCCAAATGTCTGGGTGCTGATTTATACTAATGGTCTGACTAAGGAGGACTGTGATGGCTGAGAGAGAACAAAAGAAAAAAGTTACTCGCAAAGAGGAAGAAGAAGTTGTTGAAGATCTTCCTACTACAAATGAGTCAGGTGAGGCTTTAAAAGCGGAACTTGATGATCTGTTGGACGAGATAGATGAGGTGTTAGAAACTAACGCTGAAGAATTCGTTAAGAGCTATGTTCAAAAAGGTGGCGAATAGCTACTAGTATCTTTCCTATATGACTCTTCCAAAATATGACGTATCAAATGATCCCGGACCAAGCTTTATTGGTCTATTAAAAACCATGAACGAATCTGTGACTTACGATGTCTCAGGGGCTTCTCCTGAGGATCTAACACAAATCACTCATGGCACTACAGTTGTTGCCGCTAAATGCGCTGATGGTGTTGTGATAGCAGGCGATAGGCGAGCAACCTCAGGTAACTTAATTAGCTACCGCACAATGAAAAAGGTTTTTCCAGCAGACAAATGGTCTGGCGTTGCTATCGCCGGTGCAGCCGGTCCTGCAATTGAAATGGTTAAAATGTTTCAGCTTCAGCTAGAACATTATGAAAAGGTTGAAGGTCACTCTTTGTCTCTTGAGGGCAAAGCAAATCAGCTTTCTCAGATGTTAAGAGCCAATTTGCCAGCAGCTATGCAAGGCATGGTGGTTGTCCCTCTATTCGCTGGATATGACAAACGACGCGAGCTTGGTCGCTTGTTTGCTTACGATGTGACTGGTGGCCGTTATGAAGAAAGTGAATACATTTCTTCAGGTTCCGGTTCTATGTTTGCTCGGACTGCAATCAAGATGGAGTTTGATCCAGGTATGACAAAAGATAAAACAGTTGATTTGTTAATTAAATCTTTGTTTACTGCTGCTGACGATGATTCTGCCACAGGCGGTCCAGACGCTATGCGTGGTATATATCCACTGGTAGCCACTATTACATCAGACGGTTATCAAGAACTAGAAGAATCAGAAATCGCTCAAAAATTTGAACGTGTCTTAGAAGAATTTACTCCCGGAGGTTCAACAAAATGAGCATGCCTTTTTATGTAGCTCCTGAACAATTAATGAAAGATCGAGCAGACTTTGCCCAAAAGGGTATTGCTCGTGGTCGAAGTCTTGTAGCCGTTGAATTTGATGGTGGGGTTATGCTGTGTGCAGAAAACCCATCAAGAAATTTGCGTAAGGTTTCTGAAATTTATGATCGTATTGCCTTTGCCGGTGTTGGTCGTTACAACGAATATGATCAACTTCGTATTGCTGGAATACGGCATGCAGATTTTAAAGGGTATACCTACTCTCGTGACGACGTAGATCCACAAGCTTTAGCGAATCAGTACGCTCAGATGCTTGGTCAAATCTTTACACATGACACAAAACCATTAGAGGTCGAGATTCTTGTAGTCTCTGTTGGCTTTGATCGTGATGGCGACCGAATGTTTCATATCCGCTACGACGGTTCTGTAACTGACGAGTATGGGTTTGCAGTGCTGGGTGGCGAGACTGAAGGTATCCGTGAACGGCTAGAAAAAGGTTTTTCAGCCTCAGCTACACAGTCGGCTGCGCTTAAACATGCAGTAAAAGCATTATCTGCTGACAAAAAACTAAAAGCTGAAGAGCTTGAAGTTGGAGTTCTAGTCAGAGACCAAGAGGGCCGTTGTTTCCAAAGGCTTGAAAACGACGAAATTACAGCACTCTTAAAATAGGAAAGACCGACTAAAATCTATAAGTAACTTAGATACACTTGGAGAATGGCTGGTTTTGAAAATATTAAAGATATAAGTATTCGTCTGTTTTCTATTCTGATGTTTTTTCTTTTGGCCTCATGTTCTGGCGATTCTAAAACACTGCCTAAAGCCGACGGTATCAAAGCGGAAGTTTATCTTGAGGATTGTAGTTTCAGCTTTGATGAAGAATGTAAAAAAGATTTTGAGTCGCTTGAAAATCATATGAACCTCTTAGAAGAAAATGTATTTGTTTCTCGGATCGATTTTCAAACTAAATTTGACAACTTCAAGGCGTTTAAAGAATATTACGATGAATCTATTACTGAATTAGCAACAGCTCAGGCCATGCCAGAATCATATTTGATTACCTTTTTTGAAGGAACGACTTACGAAGATGTTGAGTTATCGCTTTCAGAATTTAATTCGATTCCCAGAATTAGAGCCGTTGCTTCTCATGACGAGGATGCTTGTTACACCTATGACAGTTCTCTGGAGAAGTTCGTAGAAGATGTTTGTGAAACAGAACCTTTGTTTATTAACGACAAGAATTCTTTAGTAACTATTGGGTTGTCTGCTTGTGAAGAAGAATTAAATTGTCCAGAAAGAGCCCTAACTAAACAATATATTCTGGATTTGAAAACCAAATCAATTGTAAAGAGCGTTGAGTTTCAGGATCAGAAATATTTTCGTGACACTCTGATGGAGGAATATCCTGATCGGAATATTGAGAATGATCCCGAGCGTTTTTTGATTTATTTTGTTCCGGGCTCTGAAATTGCTGAAGTTGACCTCATCCTAGATGGCATAAAGGAACAGTCTTACATCAATGCGGTATATTCTAGTTATTAAATAGTAAGCATTCAATTGGCTGATTCAGATGCAAGCTCTCAAGCTGCTTTGATGTTATGGTAGGGAAGTGGAATTTTCTAGGCGTATTTATGGAATAGAAACCGAATACGGGGTCACCTGTACGTTCAAAGGTCAACGCCGGCTTAGTCCTGACGAAGTAGCAAGGTACCTATTCCGAAGAGTTGTTTCTTGGGGAAGATCATCCAACGTCTTTTTAGTAAATGGGGCTCGTCTTTATTTAGATGTTGGCTCTCATCCTGAGTATGCAACAGCAGAGTGTGACTCTATTCACGAGGTTGTTGTTCATGACAAAGCTGGTGAAAGAATTCTTGAAGAACTGGTTGACTCTGCTGAAGATCGGCTTCGTGAAGAAGGCATAAAAGGCCAGATTCATTTATTCAAAAACAATACAGATTCAGCTGGTAATTCTTACGGTTGCCACGAAAATTATTTGACAAAAAGAACCGATGATTTAAGTCATTATTCTGAGATCCTAATTCCATTTTTAGTTACCAGACAGATCTATGCTGGAGCTGGCAAACTTATGCAAACCTCTAGAGGTCCTAAGTTTGTTATCAGCCAAAGAGCTGAACATATTTGGGAAGGCGTTTCATCAGCAACTACAAGGTCGAGACCAATAATAAACACTAGGGATGAACCACACGCTGATGCGGAAAGCTTCAGACGGTTACATGTCATAGTAGGCGATTCTAATATGAGTGAATATGTCACTTATCTTAAAGTTGGAGTTATGGCAATAGTTCTGCGCATGGTTGAAGATCCACGTTTCAATTTACGTGACTTCACCCTAGAAAACCCGATCCGTGCTATTCGTGAGATAAGCAACGATCTGACATTTAAAAAAACAGTCCGGCTTGCTTCGAGCGAAGAAATTTCTGCATTAGACGTCCAACTCATTTACCTTGAGTCAGCTTTAAAATATGCAGATGAGTTTGGTCTTCCTGATGATGAGAAAAAAGCTTTAGGAATGTGGGAACACGTTTTAAGCCAAATAACTAAAGACCCATTGAAGCTTGACACAGAGCTAGATTGGGTCATCAAACATCGTCTAATGAGCGCCTATATGGAGAAACACTCAATTGATTGGACTGATCCGAGGCTTTCACTCATAGATTTGCAATATCACGATATAAGACGCTCAAAGAGCTTATTCTATAAAATACAAGACCATGGTAAGTGTGAACGTATGATCACTGATGAAGAAATGAAAGCAGCAATAGATCTTCCACCTCAGAACACTAGAGCAAAACTTCGTGGAGATTTTATTCGTAAAGCCAAAGAAAAAAAACGTGACTACACGGTTGATTGGGTACATTTAAAGCTTAATGATCAAGCTCAACGAACAGTACTTTGTAAAGACCCTTTTAAATGTCAAGACGACAGAGTTGAAATACTTATTTCTGAGCTTTAGGCGATCTCTTTTAATTGTAATTCTTGTCGTGTTTCCGCTCAGCTCGGGGCAGCTGTCTGTAAACAGGAATGGAGTTTTTAACTATGTCTAAAGTTGAACGGTTATTAAATCTGACGGCGGTTCTGTTAGACACTCGTCATCCAATAAGTGCTAAACAGCTAAGATCTAAAATCGAGGGCTACCCGCAAGACGACGACAACTTTATTAGAATGTTTGAACGTGATAAAGATGACTTACGGTCTATGGGAATCCCAATCGAAGTTGAAACATCATTTACTGATGAGGTAGCGACTGAAGGCTACATAATATCTGCTGATGATTATTACTTGCCTGATCTTGGTTTAAGCGAAGATGAGTTAACCGCTTTAAATCTAGCTGCGCTTTCGGTACAAATTGACGGTTCAGATAGCTCTGACGCAATTTGGAAACTCGGGGGAGTCTCTAATTCTGATGACAGCCTAGCTCAGATTGACCCTGAGAAAACCTTAGCAAATGTTTCGTTTGAAAACGGAGTGGTAAGGATTTTTGAAGCTATCAAATCTGATGAAGTAATTAATTTTGAATACAACGACCTTGAGCGTATTGTTTCACCATGGAGATTAGATTTTCGTAAAGGTAGATGGTATTTGATTGGTTATGATCACGAAAAATCAGCAGAAAGAAATTTCAGATTAGACCGACTTGGAACTGAGGTTTCCAGTTGTATTTCGAAGGTCTCATTTATGAAGCCGATAGAGCAGAGTTCTTCTAAAAAGATGCCTTGGGAATATGGTGACGATATTACCAAAGTAAAGTTATGGATCAGTAAAGACAGGGCTGAGTCAGCAAAAAAGACTCTTGGTGAGAATACTACGATTACTAAAAATGCTGATGGTTCTTTGCTCTGTACTCTGGCTGTGTCGAATCCTGAGCCGTTTAGATCAATGGTTATTGATTTTCTTGAGCACGCTGAAATTATAGAGCCAGAAGAAGTCAGAATAGATTTTATCAGCTGGCTTGAAAAATTAGGGAAGTCATATGGTTAGGCGTCCTGCTCAAAACAGAATAAAACAGCTTTTGTCTATCATCCCTTGGATACTTTCTAATCCAGGTCACCCTGCTGCTGTTATCGCTGCGAGGTTTAATTTAACTGAGGATCAGCTTTTAGAAGATCTATCTGTTGTCCATATGATTGGTTTGCCTCCTTATACTCCTGATTCTTTGGTTGATGTAGATATTGATGATGAGACTTGTGTCTCAATCAGATTGGCTGACTATTTTTCTAGGCCTCTTAGGCTAACTCCTAGCCAAGCCCTTGCATTATTGGTTTCTTGCGAAGCTATAAATTCAATGCCAGGGGCAACTTCGAGTGATTCTTTAGATTTGGCATTAGGCAAACTCCGAAATGCTTTAGGCGTTGAACATACACCTTTAGAAATTGAACTCGGAAATGTTGATGAAGAAATCTTGACACAGATCCAAAGTTCTTTAGAACATAAATACGATTTGGATATTGAATATTATTCTTATGGGCGTGATTCGATTTCAAAGCGCAAGGTATCGCCTTGGCGGCTCTTAGCTGAGAAAGGCAACTGGTACTTACAGGCTTGGTGTCATGCTGCTGAGGCTGAACGAATGTTTCGTGTAGATCGTATCGAAAAAATACTGATGTTAGATAACTCGTTGAGTAAGAAGAAGCCAAAATCGCCAGCAAAAATTTTTGATCTGAATGAAATTTCACCATCCGTGACTCTAAGACTAGACAAAGCAGCTTTATGGGTTCTTGAGGCTTATCCATACGAAAAATTGGTTAAGAACGATGACGAAACTGTAGACGTTTCTTTAAAAGTATCAGCTACAGCATGGTTAGAACGATTACTTATGAAACTTGGTGATAATGCAAAAGTTGTTGAAACTAAAAACATTAATGCAGCAAAAATTGTAAAATGTGCGGTTGAACGAGTTTTGGAACAGTATATAAACTAAAAATATCTCTATTTGTGCGATGTTGATGGGGCAGTGAACACAAGTTTCTACATGTTCGGCTAGTATGTATTAAATATGTCATTTAACTCCGATCAAAATTCTGAGGGTCAAAAAGATTCTGATACTGATCCCAAGCAGGGCTCTCGGAAGAAGCTTGGTTGGGTTCCTTCAAATGAAGATTCTGACGATTTTTTTTCTGGTGAAAGATCATATTCTAATAATAGTTTTGGAGAAGACTCGCGGTCTGATTCTAATGTTAATAAAAAAGAAGTTTGGCCTGAACGTAAGTCTAAAAAAAACCAGGTTCCAATTTCTAAACCAATTTCAGGTTCGACGCCTAAATCTCCATCAGAATCTGATGATTTGTTTAATCAAGACCTAAAGAGTTTTGATCTTGGTACTTCGCCGGAATTATTACCTACCCCTACGAGAGCTCAATCTCTTGATTCTACACAAAATCGGTTACCCGAGATGCCAGATAAGAGCTTAGTTTTAACACAGAATAACTATGTAACTAACCATAACTATCCACTGACAGATGACTTACAAACTATAAATCTCCCCGAGCATGGCACAGAGGAAAATATTGACATTCCACCCAGTATCTCTAGAAGCTTGATCGAATGGGTAATAGTAATTTTAGGTGCTGTTCTGTTAGCTTTCCTCATTAGGGCCTTTCTTGTACAGGCTTTTTGGATTCCTTCGCCTTCTATGAACGACACTTTGAAAACTGGTGATCGAATATTGGTTAATAAAGTTAATTATCGGATCAGCGATATTAGCCGGTTAGATGTTGTTGTTTTTCATAACCCAAACGAAGATGATGAAAATAAAGAGCTTGTTAAGAGAGTTATAGGGTTGCCAGGCGAAACAGTTGAACTTCGCGAAGGTGAAGTATTTATAGACGGTATTCCTTTAGGCGACGAGCCTCATGTAGCGGATGGGAACCGAGATAATAAGGATTTTTCTAAAGTAACTATTCCAGATGATTCTTATTTTATGCTTGGTGATAATCGAATAGATTCAAAAGACTCCAGATCACCGTCTGTTGGGTTCATTTCAGAAGATCTTATTGTTGGTAAGGCCTTTGTCAAGTTTTGGCCTCCTAGCCGTATGGGCCTGGTCCAATAGAATTAAATATGTGTTTTAGCTATAGCGGCTAGATACTCGTAATTTGTGCTCCAAATCGACGCTGATCCTGCTTGAAGGCTCTGAGCCATTTCTCTAAGTTGCAAGTTATCCCTAGAGAATGTGCTGATGCCAAATTTGTCGAGCAGCGATATATTTCCTGTAGAAATCCAGTTGTGTCTGAGATTAATATATTTAATGTTAGCGGGCCTTAGCCGTTGCGCTATTTTTTCTAGATTCTTTAAGTCTGTGTTTTTTGCTTGATATATCTTGTTTGGAATTAAAGTTTTGTTTAATAAATCTAGATTAGAACTTTCAATATATAGATTTATTTTAGTTGTTCTATTGCCTAATTTTTCTAAAAATTGATTAGCTGCTTCTTCGGATTCTGTCTGAAAAGCAATATCTAAGTTGCCCAATATAGGCAATATTTGTTCAACAGAAACGTCTGGTGATTTTTTTAATTTGATCTTATCTAAGATCTTAAAATTGTTGTTATCAGTCGAATTTATAACAATCTGGTCAGGCTTTTTTTTGATTTGAAATGAAATTCCGGACAGGTCTAGTTTTTTTGCTTGTTTTATCTGGTCCGTATAGCTTGCTTGAAAGTCGCTTTTTAACTGAAGAAATGTAGAAAACATAAAATTATTACCAACAATATTACCCTATCCCTTAAGAGTACCCCATTCATTGCCGAATCTAGGAAAGTGAAAATAACTGAAACATATCGGGGCTGGGAGAACAACTTATAATGGCTACTATTCGAGCAAGCTGTTCTGACTGTGGAGACGTAGAGTTGACCACTAACGACGTACACGTTCGCATTTGCGACGACGACAACTCTGGGACATACGCATTTCGTTGTCCATATTGTCAGATGACGATTGTTAAACCGGCGGAGTCGCGTACTATTGATTTACTGGTCGCTTCAGGCGTTTCATTTACAACTTGGCGATTACCTGCTGAGTTATTTGAAGCCCATATTGGCGAACCAATCTCTCACGACGATTTATTAGATTTCCATCATTTACTAAATGATGATATAAAATTAAGTAACGTCTTGACTGAATTGGCCGATACATAACACAACAAGTTCTTGTTTGAACTTTAGCGAAGTATATTTGTGTTGTGTTTAACGTTCATCCTGGTGAAATCTTAGTAATAGCTTTGGTCCTGCTAATTGTGGTTGGCCCGGAACAGTTGCCCGGTGTTGTTCGTAAAGTTGGTAAAGCTTTAGCGCAGTTCAAAGAAATGTCTAATAATCTGAAAAATGATTTTATGGCTACCGTTGATGCAGACCCTTTACTAGGCATTGATGCAAAAAAGGATCGTTCAACTTCTGTTGCTCCTGTTTTAGAAGATCTTGATCAAGATGCTATTGATGAGGCAACAGAAGAACTAGACGAGGATGACTTAGACGAAGATGATCTAGATTGGGAGGACCAAGACGTTAGCTCTACCTCCGATCCAGATGAGCTCGACGAAAATCCCCTCCAGAAGATGGAGGTAGATGATGAATAAAAAGACAACATCAACTACTTTCGAAAATATGTCTTTAGTAAGCCACCTCAAAGAGCTTAGGCGTCGCTTGCTTTGGTGTGTTGGTTCAGTTTTTATTGGTGCTATTTTTGTTTGGATTTTTTTTAAACAACTTTTTTCGTTTTTACAGAAACCTTATTGTAATTGGGCTGAAGAGGTTGGGGGCGATTGTTCTTTTTTGATAACCGATGTTTTAGAACCGCTTTCTATCACATTCACCGTGTCTGGCTATGGGGGGTTGATTTTAGCTCTCCCGGTAATTCTTTTTCACTTGGCTAGATTCGTAATGCCAGCCTTGTATCCAAAAGAAAAAAGAGCAATATTCCCGTTTATTATTGCTGCTGTTGTTCTACTTTTTGTTGGTGCCGCTGCTGGATATTTAATAATGCCACGAGCTATTTCTACCCTTTTAGAATTTAACGCTCAAGATACATATAGTCCTAACTTGATAGCTACTACATATATTGGTTTCTTTATCAAAATGATTTTGGCGTTTGGCTTGGCAGCAGAACTTCCATTAGTTCTAGTTTTTCTTCAGAAGATTGGTATTATCACCCCTGAGACGTTAAAGAAAAATAGAAGAATATCTATTGCTTTATTATTTATCTTTGGTGCTGTAATCACGCCAACTGGTGATGCTTTAACTTTGATTGCAGTTACTCTACCTATGTATGTACTATTTGAAGTAGCTATTTTGATAGGTACAGTTTTTTACACTGATCGGCAAACCGCTTGAGCACTACAAATGAAATTCGTGAAGCTTTTGAGCAGAGCTGTAATTTTAAAATCGATGAATTCCAACACAAAGCTTTTAGTCATGTTGAATCGGGAAAAAATGTAATTGTTGCTGCCCCAACTGGAGCTGGTAAAACATTAATTGCTGACTATGCTGTTGAACTTGTTCTTAAAACAGATGGTCGAATATTTTATACAACTCCTATCAAAGCTTTATCTAATCAAAAGTTTCGTGATTTAGTTATTAAGTATGGTCAGGAGAATGTTGGGCTTTTAACTGGTGATAGTTCTATAAATTCAACTGCTCCGGTTGTAGTGATGACTACAGAAGTCTTGCGAAACATGATTTATGCAGGAAATGACTTATCGTCATTACGTTGTGTGGTCTTAGATGAAGTCCATTTTTTACAAGATAAGTTTCGTGGTGCTGTCTGGGAAGAAGTAATTATTCATCTTAATCTTGATGTTCAGTTGGTGTGTTTGTCTGCAACTGTTTCTAACGCTGACCAGTTGACTTCTTGGATCGATGAAGTTAGGGGCGATACCGCACTTGTAGTTGAAACTAAACGCCCGATAGAACTTCAGAACTATTATATGGTTGGCGAGAGAAGTTCTTCTAAAGCAACGTTAGTTAAAGTTAAAAAAGGCTCAAAAGTTAATTCTGATTGTTTTAAATTTGATATAGCTAATAATCGTGGGAGAGGTCGAGGTCAAAGAGGTCATAAGGGTAAGCAACGTAAAAGGTGGGAAACACCTAAATATCTTGAGGTCATTCTTGCTCTTGCTGATAAAAACCTGTTGCCTGCCATTTACTTCAAATTTTCTCGACGGGGCTGTGATGAGGCAACAAATTCGATTGTTAAATCTGGATTTAGTGTTTCTTCAAAATCGGATCGTGAACGTGTTAAAAAGATCATTGACGAAAATATTGTTGGTTTAACAGAACAAGACAAAGTTATTTTAAAATACGATGACTTTGAAGCGGCATTGTTGGCCGGAGTTGCCGCCCATCATGCTGGTCTAATTCCAGCATTTAAAAAAATTGTAGAACTTTGTTTTAATGAAGGTCTGCTAAAAGTTGTATTTGCGACAGAGACTTTAGCTTTAGGTATCAATATGCCTGCTAGAACCGTTGTGATCGATAAGCTAACCAAGTTTACTGGTGAAACACACGAATTTCTTACGCCTTCTCAGTATACGCAGCTAACTGGTAGGGCCGGTAGACGTGGGATTGACACCATAGGCGCAGCTGTGATTCTATGGTCTCCGTTTATTGAGTTTAGAGAAGTAGCAGATCTAGTCCTGAGTAAAGACTTTGAGCTGAAATCTTCTTTCCGGCCTAACTATAATATGGCCGCAAATCTTGTTACTAAGTATGAGCCGGAAAAGGCCAGACAGCTTTTGGGTATGTCGTTTGCTCAGTTTAGGACAGATGAACAAATTATTATCAATGAGCAGAGTCTTTCTAAACTAAATCGTCGCAAAGGCAAACTAAAACAGAATCTTGGTAAATCAAATAAGTCTTCTAGAGACCATCGGCGTATCGAAAAAATCGAAATTGAGATCCAAAAAACTCGAAAAGGTAACAAAAAATTAAAAGGCACTTTGGTCTTACACTTTGATCGTGTTATAGAGTTGATGGAAAATCGCGGACATATCCAAAACTGGCAGCTCACTAACACCGGTAACAAGCTATCTAGCATCTATCATGAGTCTGACCTTTTAATCACCGAAGTTCTACAAGCAAACCTTTTTGATGGTTTGAATCCAGCCGAACTAGCAGGACTTGTTTCTGTGTTTTGTTATGAAGAGAGAAGGAAAGAAAAATTAGATTCACCTCCTTGGTTCCCATCTAAAGATCTCAAAGATCGTTTTGGTAAGATTCTAAAAATCCATGCTTCTTTGAGTAGACAAGAAGCTCGTTCAAGAATAGATGTGACACGTACACCTGATGCTGGGTTTATGGCTACTGCACACGCTTGGTCAGCCGGTGGAGCATTAGACGACGTTTTAGAAGATGAAGACATGCCTGCCGGGGATTTTGTTAGAACAACTAAGCAGCTAATTGATTTACTCAGACAAATCAGCATAGTGAGTGATGATGCTTCTACTAGAAAAGTTGCTTCACAATCGGTTGAATCAATTAGAAGAGATATTATTGATGTTTCGTCGAATTCTGGTTCTCTATAGTGGTTATTTCTAAAGGTAAAGACTGGGGATCTAGGTTTTTAAATAATCAGTCAGTCTTATCTTTTTCTTCTGAAGCTGATTTAGCTCAGGCAGCTAAACAGTATTTGGATCGTGGTGAAAAATTATGTGCCCGGATATCTCAGTGCGATCTTACGAAAGTGTTTGGAGTCGAAAAGTCTATTGGTGATTCTATGATCTACTCTGTAGACCTCGGAGTTGCAACTTTAGATGGTGGTTCTGAGGTTGCATTTGTTTCGCATTGTTTTGCGGGTAAACCGTTTATGAATTGCGATTTTTATTTTGCCATGAATTCTAGTTTTTATAGAAACTATACTCTCGGCCCAAAATCTCATATAAATGATGGACTGCTAGATTTTACAACCGGGAAGCTTTCTCTTAGTCAACTGTATCTTGCCAGGAAAAAAGCTGAACTTGGGGTACATGTACCGCATCCTGACTTAAAATACTTCAGAAAGTCGTCAACCGAGTTTAACTTCAAACAAAAAACTGTTTATTGTGACCATGTAAATGTTGGTAAATGCAAAAAATTAACTGTTCGTATTATTGAAGATGCTTTTTTCTTAATTATTTAAACATTGTGAGTCTCAGCTACGACACTTTCAGCGTCGTTCTCAGCTACGGCACTTTCAGCGTCATTCTCAGCTACGACACTTTCAGCGTCATTCTCAGCTACGGCACTTTCAGCGTCATT
>Ga0114956_1000165_pt1 | contig 41408 bp, 33 predicted proteins | sample MaitaG_FD_87304 | JGI IMG/M metagenome (GOLD analysis project Ga0114956, IMG submission 87304) | Marine algal microbial communities from Maine, USA - Maine_Asex2 metaG | ecosystem: Host-associated > Algae > Red algae > Unclassified | place: Maine, USA | collected 2015-01-05 | reverse complement strand
TTAAGTAAAAAAAAAGTGAAAGTCGAAACTGCCTATGATTTATGGTCAAAACAATATGATTCCATTGGAAATCGTACAAGAGATTTGGATAAATATGTCACTAAAGAAACCTTAAGAAACTATAAGTTTGATAGGGTCATTGAACTAGGCTGCGGGACTGGCAAGAATACAATTTATTTATTAGATAGGGCTAGTCAAATTATTGGATTAGATTTTTCACAGGAAATGCTAAAGAGAGCAACGAAAAAAATTGCAGACAATGGAGTTGAATTTAGACAAAGAAATATAAAGACTGATTGGGGTATCGATAAGGAATTCGCTGATTTAATTACAAGTAGTTTGACCTTGGAACATATTGAGGACTTAGATTTTATTTTTGAACAAGCTTCCTTGTCATTGAAACCAAATGGTTATTTTTTTATCTGTGAATTACATCCGTACAAGCAATATTTGGGAAGTAAAGCAAGATTTGATCATGATGGGGAAACCATTGAATTGGAAGTATATACGCATCACATAACAGATTACCTTGCTTCAGCTCAAACAGTTGGGTTTAAGTTACTCGAAATCAAAGAATGGTTTGATAAACAACCATTTGATAAACAACCATTTGATGAACAACCATTGAGTGAAGACCCATCTCATAGAGAATCAATTGCAGTGCAACCACCAAGATTGATATCCATTATGTTTCAGAAATCATGAAACAAAATACTTTGTTATGTCAATCACATTATAGCGATTTTATCCCCATATTATAAAGTGTAAACGCCCAAATATCCGCGTACTGCTCTATCGTTTTTGAGACAGGAGTTCCAGCTCCATGACCTGCGTTGGTTTCAATTCTGATCATGACCGGATTTTCTCCACTATGATTTTCTTGTAACACGGCAGCATATTTAAATGAATGTGCAGGGACAACTCGATCATCGTGATCACCCGTAGTGATTAAAGTTGCAGGGTATGAGACCCCTTTTTTCACCGTATGTACTGGAGAATAATTTAACAAATAATTGAACATTTCTTCAGATTGTTCAGACGTACCATAATCATAAGCCCATCCTGCACCGGATGTAAAAGTATGGTATCTCAACATATCTAGAACCCCTACTGCCGGCAATGCTACTTTAAATAATTCTGGTCTTTGATTCATGCAAGCACCAACTAATAGGCCTCCATTGGACCCGCCTTGGATGGCTAATTTTTCTGAAGAAGTATATTTATTTGCAATTAGATATTCAGCGGCAGCTATAAAATCATCGAATACATTTTGTTTTTGTAATTGTGTGCCTGCATCATGCCAAGCCTTTCCATATTCTCCACCACCTCGAAGATTTGCGACGGCTAGAATACCACCTTGCTCCATCCATACAGTTCGTGTAATACTAAATCTAGGCGTCAAGCTAATGTTGAATCCTCCGTAACCATATAGAAGCGTAGGGTTGGTTCCATCCAGTTTGATTCCTTTTTTGTAAGTTATAATCATCGGAATCTTAGTGCCGTCTTTGGAATTATAAAAAACTTGTTTGGATTCAAAGTCATTACCATCATAATCAATTTCTGGTTTCCAGTTAAGTTCTGAAATTCCTTCATCAGCCATAAAAGAATATATATTCCCGGGAGTATGATAATTTGTGTATGAATAGTATAATTTGTTTTGTTCTTTTTTACCGCTGAAACCATTGGCTGTTCCAGGTCCGGGTAATTCTATATCTCGGATAAATTTACCGTTGTAATCATATTGCTTGATCTTAGAGATTGCATCCACCATGTATTTTGTAAAAATGTATCCACCACCAGTAGAGGCAGATAATACTTCAGTAGTTTCTTTGATCAAATCAACCCAATTTTCTACAGATGGTTTTGAAGCATCTACGGTTACAATACGCTTGTTTGGAGCATTTAAATTTGTAACCAATATCAAATTAGATCCTTCATTATCCATTAAGTAAGTATCACTATCGAAATTATCTACCATAGTGACTAATCCTGCATTAGGGCTACTTAGATCTTGAATATATAATTCATTACCAGAGGTAGAAGTAGAAGCGCTGATAATTAAATATTTATCATCTTCAGTAACGTTACCCCCTACATAACGTCTTTTATTATTCTCATCGCCACCAAAGATTACTTTATCTTCAGATTGAGCTGTACCTAACTTGTGATAGTATAACTTGTGTTGATCAGTCTTTGCAGAAAGTTCTGAACCATCAGGCTTATCATAACTAGAATAATAAAAACCTTCGTTCCCAAACCAAGATAGACCAGAAAATTTTATATCCATCAAAGTGTCTTCCATGATCTTCTTGCTTTCTACATCCATCAGAATTACTTTTCTCCAATCACTTCCACCTTCGGAAATGGAGTAGGCGAGAAGAGATCCATCTTTTGAAAAACTTAATCCTCCAAGTGAGGTTGTTCCATCATCGGAAAAGGTATTTGGGTCTAAGAAAATTTCTTCGCTGTCTCCTTTCTCTTTATATATTACATACTGATTTTGGAGGCCATCGTTTTTATAGTAAAAAGTGTTTTTCCCTTCTTTAAAAGGTGAACCTAATTTTTCATAGTTCCATAATTTAGTCAATCGATCTTTGAGAACGTCTCTAAAAGGAATTTCATTGAGATAGGTGAATGTATGTTTGTTTTGTCTCTTTACCCAATCTGCAGTTTCATCACTCATATCATCTTCTAGCCATCTATATGGATCTTTGACTTCTGTTCCAAAATAAGTGTCAATGGTGTCACATTTCCTTGTTTCTGGATACATTTGATAATTGTTTTCAACCATTTCTGTACTATTCTCTATCGTTTTCTCAATAGGTTTTTCCATTGTATTATCTGTTACTATTTTTTTAGAACACCCTAAACAAAGGATTATACATATTATACTTAAACCAATAAATCTCATGATGGTGAATTTTACCCCAAAGTAAGAAAATTACCTCAAAACTCCCTACTCATATAAGTAGTATTAAAAGTATCAAATAACTTATAATAGCAATGTTTTCTATTGTCTTCATTTCAATATTGTCTTATATTCGCAAACGTGATTGAGATCAAAAATTTAACATATCAATATCAGAACCAAACAACATTAGAATTTCCTGATGTATTATTGGAAGCAGATCAAAGTTGTCTAGTATTAGGTAATTCGGGTGTTGGTAAAACTACATTTTTGCACCTAGTAGGCGGATTGATGAGACCAAAGACTGGTACTATTGATATTGATGGGAAGGATATCACAAAAATGTCTGGTCGTAAGTTAGATTTATACCGTGGACAACAAATTGGAATCATTTTTCAAAAAAACCATTTTGTATCAGCCTTATCTGTAATCGACAACATGCTATTGGCACAGAAATTAGCAGGGAGCCATACAGATAAAAACTTCTGCCTTCGACTTTTAGATCAACTCAATATTAAACAATATGGTCAAAAGTTGTGTAGTTCCTTGAGTGAAGGTGAAAAACAGCGAGTATCTATTGCTAGATCATTAGTAAATAAACCAGCATTGGTTTTAGCAGATGAGCCTACTTCGGCATTGGATGATGAAAATTGTACGGCAGTTATTCAATTATTAAAACAGCAAACTGAAGAAATAGACGCTTCATTAATCATTGTGACACATGATAATCGTCTAAAGGAATTTGTAGATAAAAGGATTGTTTTAGAAAAAATTACTCATGCTTAGATTAGCTTGGAAAAATATATGCCACAGACCTTTGTCTCTCCTATTGAACATTTTGCTTCTAAGTCTTGGGGTGGGGTTAATTTCTTTTTTAGTAAAAGTTAATGATCAATTAAAAGAGCAATTTGATAGTAATTTAGCAAATATTGACTTGGTAATCGGTGCCAAGGGAAGTCCTCTTCAAATGATTCTATGTAGTATGTATCATATTGATAACCCGACTGGAAATATATCTGTAGAAGAAGCCACTCCATATTTAAGGCCAAATCATCCTTTAATTAAGCAAGCTGTGCCTCTTTCTTTAGGGGATAGTTATCAAGGTTATCGTATCGTAGGGACAGAACCAATGTTTGTAGATTTGTATAAAGGTAAACTTTCTGAAGGTTCCATGTTTGCTCATACAAATGAAGTTATTGTAGGTGTGACAGCCGCCACCATTGCCAAGTTGGAAATTGGAAGCACTTTTAAAAGTTCTCACGGTTTTGTGCAGGATGATGACATGTCCCATGATCATAGTACGTTGAAAGTAGTCGGCTTATTAGAAAAAAGTGGAAGTGTTTTGGATCAATTAATTTTGACTCCTACCTCTAGTGTCTGGGCAGCTCATGATCATGAGGAGGAGCCTGTTGCGGAGCACGAGGACCATGATCACAGCGACCACGACCACGACCACGAACATGATCACGACCACGACCACGATCATGACCATGCACATCATGACCATCACGTTCACGATATTTCTAGAGAAGACCTTTTGAGTCATCCAGAAAAAGAAATTACATCTATCCTAGTCCAGTATAAGAGTAAGACCAATATGCATGCGTTGAATTTACCACGAAGCATCAATAACAATACCGATATGATGGCTGCTTCTCCGCCAATGGAGATCAACCGATTATATAGTATGATGGGGGTAGGAACTAAAGTACTTCAAGCGTTGGCGATGTTGATTGCTTTTGTTTCTTCTTTGAGTATTTTTATTTCCTTACTAAATAGTTTGAAAGAGAGAGCATACGAGTTAAGTCTAATAAGAGTATTGGGGGCTAGTCCACCAAAGCTCTTCATGCTGTTGATCTTTGAAGGATTATTATTGGCTTTTATCGGGGCAATTATTGGCTTACTGTTGAGTCGTGTTGCGCTATACTTTCTCTCTGATTATATGGGAACTAAATACCGCTATGACTTTGTTTTTGGAATTTTTGATTACAAGGATTTGATTATTCTTTTCATAAGTTTAGGTATTGGAATATTAGCTGCTTTGCTTCCAGCGATGAGGGCTTATAGGACGGATATACATGAAACATTAGGAAATCGATAATTGAATTTATTGAGTAGACCATTTAGCAATAAATGTTGGTATATACCAAAGACTTAAGATTTTGGAATATCAGTTTATTGTTTTATGATTTTATGATATCTTGGACCTCCGGATTTTAGATAAACAATTATTATATATAACCCATTGGTCAAATGTGATAGATCTGTTTTATTAGATAATATATTTTCCATATATCTGCCATCTAAAGTATGTAAAGCTACATTGCTGTATTCTTCAAAACCATATATATTTAATTCACCATTAAATGGATTAGGGTAAACAAATAACTCCTCTTCTGAAATTTCTATCACATCATCCCAAATATCACAAGGTGCTTCAGTATTTTCAAAAAGGATCACATCATCAGTTTTGAATATTCTAATGACTTCATATGACTCAATCACATTTGGTTGTGTAATGCCACGAAATGGAAACTCTATAGCACCAATACCCCAATCCATGTTGTTGTATTGTCTTCAAAATATTCTTGATCAACAGGAGCGATTTTTATCCTTTTCCTAAATTCTCCATTTAATAATTGTATACTGTCTACTTTGGTGGCTATCTAATCAACATGGTAACTCGCTGGGAAAATATCATTTAGACCTAAATTAAAGTCATATAACAATACTACTTCATTTTGACTACCTCTTTTAAATATTCTCCCATCCTTTTCAGCGTATGCAGGAATATTTGATATTGTCCAGCTTCCATCATCTGTTTTTGTTTCCAATGGATAAAAGTCTAAACCATCTTCTTGATGTACAATAGTATCCATAAACTTATAGTGCCGAATTTGAATATTTGGAGGTGCTCCAAAATTATAAATGCATTCTTCCCATTCATTCTCAAAATTTATAAAAGATTGGGCATTTGAAGTATGTGAGCAACAGAGAAACAATATTATTGTAAGCAAAATGTTTTTCATATTAATATTTTTCTAATTATCAAGAAATTAAATCATAACACATTTAGCTACCCTCACCTTAGGATGTATTAAAAATGAAATGATTTATTACATGAAGAAAATATTATGTAAGAATGAAATCGAATATTTCATAAGGCTAATTTTTTGACTATATATTTGATATCGCCGAAAGTAATCAGTTAAACAGTGTTAAGTTACATTTATTTAAATTGTTTTCTTAATTACATATGGTAAATCAAACAATTTCGAAGAAAAGCACAAGCTCATTGTAAATATAAACGAAGAAAATTTTGTAGAAGAGTTTTCACAGATTAAATTTCTTCATAATCCAGGTCATTCCAAAGTATAAAACAACCGTAATCACAGCAGATACTATAAGTGAAATATAAAATCCATACCCTTTTTTAATCATCCAAGCTAAAGTTAAAAACAATCCAAGCGAAGGGATGACCAACCAAAATATATCTAAAGAGAGGTCTCTTACTTTATCTAAGTCTTTAGTCTCTTCATACAAGAAGATAAAAGCGATAATGGAGATAAATGGAAGCGAAGCCAAAATCGCACCCCAAAAACTACTTCGTTTGGCAATTTCAGAAATGAAGAATATTAGAAAAGCTGAGCTGGCAATTTTGATTAATGTGTACATCTTATCCTAGACTTCCAAAAACTTTTGTAAGCTGGCCGAGCACCCTTGTCATAATGGTAACCTGTTTGAATTTTTTCTGGAACTTAGGTGCAAGATCTACCAATTCTTTGATTTGAGGTTTTTTGAGCAACCCGATAACCATAGATGCTTTATCCAATGGACCCATGCTTTGCATATTAGCATCTAAATTGGTAATAATTTGATCTATGGATCCCTTATTTTGATTGGTGTATTTTTTTACATACTCGGCACCTTTTCTCGGATCTACAAAACCTAAGCTTTGTTCCATCATTCCGACTAGACTTGTCGTCAAGTCATCCATCATTCCATCTGCATCATCACTCAGTACTGCTTCTTGCAGTAACCTGTTATGATTTTTCAGCCAAGATTTTTGCTTTATCATGGCACAAGAAGATGCTAGAAATGATATCGAAAGACAAAGTATTAAGTATCTCATTTATTGCAATTTAAACTCCACCATTGAGCTCGTGGACATATTTGTTTCTAAAATAAGTTCTTCATATTTTGATCCTATTCGATACGAGAAAGCGGTCGTGTTTGGCGGAATGATTCCTTCATTTTCTGTATGGATTACGATATAGTTTTTTCCTCTCTCATTCAGTTTTAAGATAAATTCCTTGGGTTCTAATTCTAGAGAAAGATTTTTATATATCCAATCACCATTAAAATTTATAGAGACTACATCTCCATCTTTTTTTGAGTGATCATACAATTTCACATATACGATCAAATTTTTGTCATCCACCAAAATTTCATTGCTAGTAATATTTCTTGAATCTAACTCTGCTGGCACATCATTGATAACTGTTTCTTTGCTAGATATATATTCAGCTTCTATAAGTTTGATTGGATAGATGACTTGGAAATAGTGTGGCACTTCTAAGAATAGAGGATAATCGTTACCATGTAATTTTATGATTTTGTTCATTTCATTGACAAACCCGTTTCCATAACGATTGATTTTGTTAATGATGTTTGAGTTATGGTAATAATAGTAATCGCCATACAATTTGTATTCAACAGGAACTTTACTGTCAGTGATAAATTCTTCTGTAGCGTCAATTACTTCTTTGATCTTACCTATAGTAGTAGCGGTAATATAAATTTTATGATCTGCTTGTTTTTGTAATTCTGAAAACTCAGCAAATGCTCTTTTTAAATCCCTTAATTGTCCAGCGATGCCCCCATCGTCTTTGATTCGGAGGCTATGAAGTATGTTAAAAGTATGTTTATGAACTTCATTAAACGCAGAATATACCTTGCTAAAATTAGGATCCGGGTTGTTTTGCTCAGGCCCTAAATAGTTTTCGACTATTTTTATAAATTTTAATTGTTCGTCGTAGAATTCATCGTAGTAATCAACAGCCTTTTCTAGAATTTTATAAACTTCCGCTAGGTTATTTTTATCATTTAGGTCATGAGACTTGATGTAGTCTTCAGATTCAAATCGAATCGAATTAATTTGTGTACATAATTTCATCATGGCCTTTACACTTGATGAAAGCTCGTTTTTATATTCAGCCTTGACTGGAGAAGAGAAACTTTCTAATTTATTAAAACGAGTTTTTGGACTTATCTCAAAAAACCACAATTCAGGATCTTCGAATATATCTTTAGGTAAGTCTGCATTGGTATAGAAATTAAGTTGGTAGCCACTTAAATCTACATATTTATTGATTTCTTGATTGTTATTCTCTAACAATCGATGAACAATAAGTAACCCATGTATGGATTCATTGACAAATTCAATGTATTCATTGATGGTTTGAATATCTTCTTCTATTCCTATAAAGTTGTCGGAGCTTGGAGTGTTAAGTCCAAGGAACAATAGAAGGGTGCAAAATAGATTCATAAGTGTAAGGTTCTTTCTTTATTATCTAACTCAATGCAAAGTTCTAAAAAATCACTGTTCTAAATCATCTTTTCCCTATATATTCTTAAATGATTTGGAAGAAATATAAGTCCAATAAAACACAAATTAGGTCTTAAGTCATTGATATAGAGTGGTATATACAATATTTAACAAGATAATAAGTCTATTTACCTTCCTGAATGAATGAGTAAAATGGATATATCTGATGGAGAAACCCCACTAATTCTGGATGCTTGTCCAATTGTTCTTGGTCTTAATGTACTTAGTTTTTGCACGGCTTCAGCAGATAGAGAGGCAATTGTATTGTAATCTAACTTAGCATGGAGCTTAACATCTTCTAATCTGTTCATTTTCTCCACCATTTCTCTTTCCTTTTCAATGTATCCTGCATAAGTCAAACTTGTCTCAACAAATTGACTTAAATCAGGATCAAAATGTGCTAATTGTTCATTCAGAAAAGGAACCTTCTTTTTTAAAAGCTCGATGGTGACATTTGGTCGGAGCAGTATTCCTTTCAATTTTTGCTTTTGATCAATGGGTTTACTGTTTACTTCTTCTAGCAATGGGTTTACTTGATCTGGAGCAATGCTTGTATTTTCGAAAAACTTTGTGAGCTCAACGGCTCGTTGTTTTTTATTTTCGATCTTTTCCATGCGTTTGGTCAGGTGATGCATTCCTAATTTGTGCATGATTGGAGTCAGTCTTATATCGGCCGTATCTTGACGAAGTAATATTCTAAATTCTGCCCTGGAAGTAAACATTCTATAGGGTTCGTCGGTCCCTTTATTGATCAAATCGTCGATGAGCACACCAATATAAGCTTCAGATCTTTTTAATACAAAACCTTCTTTTTCATTTAATTTTTGGTGGGCATTGATTCCAGCAACCAAGCCTTGTCCTGCTGCTTCTTCGTATCCAGTTGTACCGTTTATCTGACCGGCAAAAAATAGATTTTCTACGAGTCTTGTTTCTAAAGTAGCTTTTAACTGTGTCGGTGGGAAAAAGTCATATTCAATGGCATAACCGGGTCGAAACATTTTCATATTTTCGAAACCTGGGACTAATTTCAGAGCGGCAAATTGCACATCTTCTGGTAGTGAAGAAGAAAAACCATTTACATAAATCTCACAAGTATTCCAACCTTCAGGTTCTACAAATAATTGATGTCTTTCGCGATCTGCAAAGCGATTAATTTTATCTTCAATAGATGGACAATATCTGGGACCTAACCCACGTATACGTCCATTGAACATGGGTGATCGATCAAATCCTGTTTTTAATAAATTGTGCACTTCGGCATTGGTATATGTGATGTGGCAACACATTTGTCGATCAGGAATTTCTGATTCTGTATAAGAAAAACGACCTGGATTTTTATCCCCTTCTTGGATTTCCATGATGGTATAATCGAGGCTTCTACCATCTATTCTAGGTGGGGTTCCGGTTTTCATCCTTCCTGACTTGAAACCTAAATTCACCAATTGTTCAGTGATTCCAGTTGAAGCTTTTTCTCCTGCTCTTCCTCCTCCAAATTGTTTTTCCCCGATGTGGATTAACCCATTAAGGAAAGTACCATTGGTAAGGACAACAGATTTTGATAATATCTGGATGCCAATACCAGTTTCTACACCGATACATCGTCCATCTTTTATAACGAGTCCTTTGACCATTTCTTGCCAAAAGTCAACATTCGGATGGGCCTCTAGCATTTCTCTCCACTTACTTGCAAAAAGCATACGATCATTTTGAGTTCGAGGACTCCACATGGCTGGGCCTTTTGATTTGTTGAGCATTCTAAATTGGACCATAGAGTAGTCAGATACAATTCCTGAGTACCCTCCCATGGCATCGATTTCTCGTACAATCTGTCCTTTGGCAACACCTCCCATAGCTGGGTTGCAACTCATCTGTGCAATGGTCTGCATATTCATGGTAACTAACATGACCTTGGAGCCCATGTTGGCAGCCGCAACTGCAGCTTCACAACCTGCATGACCAGCACCCACTACTATGACATCATATTTTGGAAACAAGCTAATTAGTTTGAATGCAAATTAGTCGCTTTTTAAATAAATTTCATTGCAAAAAGAAGAATTAATGATAACTAATGACCTAATTGTAAATTAGACCAATGGAGAACGCTATTAGATAGCTCTTTTAAGATGGAAATATGATAGAATGAAATTAGGCAATTACCCCTACTAATGGTTTAAAATAAGATATGGCCTCGCTTAACTCAGTTACCACTTTACAATTTTCAGGAGGATTTTCCTTTAAAGAGATAGCCATATAACCAGAAGCTAAAAATTGACATGGATAAATGGTTTTACATATATACTTTACAGCAGTAGATAAATCATACTCTGTACTTTCTTCATTGAAAATAGAATAAATATGCGTTGGTCTAATAATATTATAAGCTTCTAAAACATCTTTTAGCGATAAGTCAAAACCTACCAAGGTGGTCTTTATGCCAATTGATTTTAATAAATATTTAAAATATAAAATACTTAATTCTTGCTTCTCTCCTTCACTTAAAAATAAAAGGATGTGAGTTTTATCACAAGCATAAAAACATTCTAAGGCACGAATTTCTGTGATGGTTTTATGTTTCAGAATTTCACTTATAAATGATTCGTGGACTGATTGAATGGAACCTGAAATCCAAAGTGCAGAAAGTTTTTCTATAAATGGATTAATCAGAATATCCATGGTCTTTTCAAAACCTATTTGGGTTACATAATTGTCAAGGATTCTGGTAACAGATTTTTCATCTAAATTTATAACAGCTAACGTAAGGCTATCTAATAATTGATCAATATCTTTTTCTGTATTGGTAAGAATAGCCACTTTTTGAAGAATCTCTCGGCTTGTCATCATTGCGATATGAGAAATCTTAATACCATTCTTATTTAGAAAACAAATATTTAGAATCTGTTTTAAGTGGTCATCGGTATAATATCGAATATTGGTTTTTGTTCTTTCAGGAACAATGATATCATATCGTTTTTCCCATATTCTCAAGGTATGTGCTTTGATACCTGTAATTTCTTCTATGTCTTTGATGGAATAGACTATCATGATTTGCTAAGGGGTCATTCAAAAATTTTAAAGTAAATAAATTAAGGTAATTGGCATGTATCTAATGTGACATGTGCACAATTTGCTGTTCGAAATCTTTTTGCAAGATTAAATTTACAATTAAGGAAGAGATCAGAATTTTACGAATTCACTGTAATTTACATTTTTTATCAAACATTCAACTTCATATTTCTCTCATATATTTGATCTTTGATAAAACTTATCAAAAATATGCAGCTGTATTCGGTGTCAGGATTAATTAAAAAGTTTTGACATTTAATAAAACAATGTGTAGGTTTTTGACATTTATACAACATAACTTTATGTAGTATTTATATTTAAATTGAAAAAAGGACATGATGAACATTGGAATTGTTTGTTATCCAACTTATGGAGGAAGTGGGGTTCTAGCAACGGAGTTAGGCATTGGATTAGCCAATAGTGGGCATAAAGTTCATTTCATTACATACAAAAAGCCGGTGCGATTGTTTGACTTCCATAGAAATATTTATTTCCATGAAGTCAATTCGTTAGAATATCCGCTTTTTGAATATTTGCCTTATGAGACTGCCTTAGCAAGCAGAATGGTAGATGTAGCGATTCACGAAAAGCTTGATATTTTACATGTCCATTACGCCATTCCACATGCGGCTGCTGCATTTATGGCGAAAAGCATAATGAGATCAAAAAATTTAGATATTCCAGTAGTAACTACGCTACATGGAACTGACATCACCCTAGTTGGATTAGATGAAATGTATGCCCCTGTTGTAGAATTTAGCATAAATGCATCTGATGCTGTTACTTCCGTTTCTCACAAATTGAAAGAAATAACTCAAAATTCATTCAATGTAAAAACAGACATTACAGTCATACATAATTTCATAGATTTAGATAAATTCTCTAGAAAAGAAAATGAAGAAATAAGAAATCAGTTTGCTCCAAATGGCGAATTTATTTTATCACATACCTCTAACTTTAGAAAAGTAAAAAGAGTAGAAGATGTTATTCGGATTTTCGAACGAGTATATAGAGACATTCCTGTACGGCTTATTTTGATCGGTGACGGGCCAGAAAGGAGAAACTTAGAATCGCTATGTAGAACCATTGGTTTGTGTGATAAGATTTTCTTTCTAGGAAAGCAGGATGCGGTAGAAAACTTATTGTCAGTATCTGATATATTCTTATTGCCTTCAGAAAATGAAAGTTTTGGGCTAGCTGCATTAGAAGCAATGGCGGTGCAAGTTCCTGTAATCTCTTCTAATATAGGTGGCATACCAGAGGTCAATGAAGAAGGAGTCACAGGTCATCTGCTAGATGTAGGTGATGTAAGAGGAATGGCAGAAAAAACAGTCGAGCTCCTGACGACTCCAGGAAAATTAGATCTTTTCAGAAAGAATGCATTAGCTAAGGCTAGAACCTTTGATAAAGCTAGGATTATTCCTGAATACGAGAAGGTATACGAATCAGTAAGAACGGCTGCTTTATCTCACTAATAATATTTTGGTAACATAGCTATTAGGATCAAAAAAGATATCTGTAGTAGAACTAAAGACAAGGTATACACCTGCTGCTGCTCTGGTTCCATCATATCGATTTCCATCCCAGATTGCTTGACCCCCAAGTGCTACAGTTTCGTGGACTAGGTGGCCATTGAGATTAGTAATTTTCACATTTGCATCACGAGCCAAACCTTTTATCGCAATGACGCCCGTATAATCTGTATGTACTGGATTGGGGAATGCGTACACTTCGGATTGATGAGTTCTGTTAGCTCCAGTCGAAGCAGAGCGGTATGACAAGATACCTTTACTTGTCGCTATAAAAACCTCTCCATTGTCTTCATTATAGGCAAGGTCTATGATTTCATTACTTACCAAAGGACTATTGGTTATTGTAAAGTGATTTTGCTCTTGTTCTCCATCTGGTGATTGAAGAAAAAGCCCATTCTTTGTACCCAACCATTTTCGATTGGCTCCATCAATCAAAATAGTCTGGACAATTTCATCATCTAAGAGGTATCCATCAATACTATCGGAAAGAACGGTAAAGGTTGGTCTATTTCCAATACATCCTTCATCGAAAGCACCTGAACCACATTCAAAGATCGCAACTCCATCAGCGGTGCCAACCCATATATCTCCATCTTCATCGCAAGCGATACTTTTTACCTGATTGGTTGGTAGTTCACTGTTGTTTGCATTAAAAAATCGTTGTCTATCATCCGTAGGATCTTGTATGTTTTCTCCTATATCGTATACAAGAACACCACCACTATTACCGGCAACCATAATCCATAATAACCCACTTGGATCTATGACAATATCTGCTAGGCTACCATTTGATGCTATATCAAAACTAAACCAATTCCCTTCGTTGGTAAATACAGACAGTGGTTTGTCTGCCCCAAAATTAGAAATCCATAGATTATTATCCCGATCAAAGGTAAGACCAGAAATTCTAGTCCTAGCTTCATCTCCTGTAGCACCTTGCAAAGAAGAATTATCTTTATCAAAAAAACGATGGCTTCCATCCGTCAAATTATATTCAATAAGCCCGGCCCAATAAGATCCAACATAGAGAAGATCTTGGCTTGGATGTGGTCTTACTTTGAATACATTCTGAAAGTCGGAATCTGCAATCGGTGCATAGCTAAATTGATTTATATTTGTCCACTGATTATCCCTAAAAATGTAAAATCCATCTCTACTTCCAAGGTAACCAAACGCATCAGACACTCCTCCAGATGCAACAAATAGATTGTTATCTTTTATTATTAAGTCGCTTGTATTTGCACTTTGTGGAGCGTTGTAATCAATATATTTGCAAGGCTGATCAACTGATTCTACATATCTTATGCCATCCCAATCATCGGACAACCAAATTCGCCCAAGGTCATCTTGAATTACATTATTTGGCTTGTTGGGACAGGCCATATTGTTTGTAAGTAATTCATCCTCATTGTTTAGAAAATGAATCTCACCCTGTCCTTCTTCATCCTTTAAAGTCAAGGCCCAACCACCATTTATTTCTTGGATATCTTTCGCAACAAACAATCCATCGTACTCATAAATTTCTTCAAATTGTAAATTGCTGTTAGCCTTGTAGATAAATTCATCAACGACAAGATAAAGTTGATCATTGACAAGTTGTACGAAACTTGATTGATACTCATCCGGTAAATTATTATCAACTCCTAAAAATTTCCAGCTATTGAAATCTGAAGGATTTAGATTGGAATTAAGATCGAAATAGTAAGCCCCTTGATCTGTGGATGAGAAGAGCAAGCTCCCAAAAGTTATTGTATGAAATATTTCTTTGTTTGTAAAACTGGTAAAACCAAATTCTTTTCTTTCCAAATCATATTGTACCACTCCAAAAGAGGTGGAAAAATAGCAAAATTTAGCTTGATTGTCGATATGTAATTGATTGATCTTCTTACTTCCTTGAATATTAGAATTTAATTCAATATCGCGGACAGAAAAGCTTTCTTCTAAAGAAAATAGCTCAATTCGACTATTATCGTAGATTATAATTACTCCATCTCTGACAGGATCATATTCTATTAATTCTAATCCAATACCTTGCAAACCATCTATTTTTGTATAGAATTCTGCAGAAAGGTCTTCGTTTTCTATGATAATGAGACCAGAAGTTGTAGCCGCATAAATCTTCCCATTTCCATAGGCGTAGTATTTGGAATTTTTCAACGGTAGATATGATTTCCACTCTCCAATGGCAGTATTGGATTGTGAAAATATAGGAATACTAAGAAAGATTGTAAGGATTGAAAGCAAAAAAAGTCTACTCATGTATTGTTTATTTATTGCCTTGTTTTACTAACGGAAGAATCTAGAAATTTATTTATAAATATTGGATTTTGATAATTGTTCATATACGGGTTCAGGAACTAGATATTTTATATTCTTCCCTGCTTTTATCTCATTTCGAATGTAGCTACCAGAAATATGCATCAATGGTGCATTAAATATCGAAACAGACTCATGTTTTGCTAGCTTTCCGAGGTCATATTCGGGACGATCGTAGACATAAATTTCATATTGATTTAGGATAGCTTCATAATTTTTCCACTTATGCAAAGTGGTTAAATTGTCGCCACCCATAATTAATACAAAAGATTTTTCTGGATACTTTTGTTTTAAATGAACAAGAGTGTCAACTGTATATGATGGCTTAGGCAGGCCGAATTCTATATTTGAGGCTTTGATATTTAGTCGATCACCAATGGCTAACTGCACTAAATTGAGACGATCATAATCTTTGGCCAAAGAGGCTTTCTTTTTCAATGGATTATGAGGGGTAATGACCATCCAAATTTCTTTTAGATCAGTATGTTCGACCATATAATTAGCAATAATCATATGACCAACATGTACGGGATTAAAAGATCCAAAAAATAGTCCTGTTTTCAATACAAACTTACTAGTTGTGATTAATGACTTCTCATTACGGGCATGATCAGCATCAATAAATCTTCATTTTCTAATTGCTCGGATGGGACTAATATGCCAGCTCGATTAGGTCTTGACATTTTTATTTCTACGTCATCTGTTTTTAAGACACCGAGCATTTCTATCAAAAATTTGGCGTTGAATCCAATCTGTATGCTATCACCATCATAATTACACATCAAGTCTTCGTTTGCCTCATTTGAGAAATCTAAATCTTGAGCCGATATATTTAGCTTATTGCCATCTACATTTAATAATACCTGATTTGTCGTCTTATTGGCATATATGGCGATTCTTCTCAAAGAGCTTAAAAAATCGGTTCTGCTAATATTCAAAGTATTATCGTTATCCAAAGGTATGACGGCGTTATAATCTGGATATTTGGCATCAATTAATCTTAGTGCAAAGGAGGTATCGTCAAAGTCTATAAATACATTTAATTTATTGAATGACATGGTTACTTCAGTATCAAGAGGTAAAGCATTTTTTAGTAATGTCAATGCTTTCTTAGGAACAATAAAAGAGGTGTTTTCATCAGAGCTTATCGTACCAACGGTATATTTTGTCAATTTGTGAGCATCTGTTGCTACAAAGATAATTTTATTATAGTCGACTTGGAACAATACCCCGGTCATTGCTATTCTTAATTCGTCTGAACTGGTAGCAAACAAGGTATGTGTCAATCCTCGGGATAACGAATCAGAACTGATAGTAATGGTATTGATGTTTTCTCGATCTGGAATATTTGGAAAATCTTCTGGTTTATCGCCGGATAACTTATATACGCCGTAGGAAGATTTTAGTTCTATCCCATACGTATCCTCATTTACAGAAATTGTGACTGGTTGGTCGGGTAAACTCTTTATGGTATTTAGAAAGATGGTGGCAGGCACCGCTACTGAAAAGTTTGAATCCGCCATGACTTCTGTCTTCGAAGTAATTGTCGTCTCAAGATTGGTAGATCTTAGGGTTAGGATATTATCTTCGATTACGAACAAAATATCCTCTAAAATGGGCAGTACTGGGTTGGAGCTAATAGCTCCATAAATCACCTGCATGATCTTTAATAATTCACCAGAAGAAACTTCAAACTTCATTACTTACTTTTTTCTATAATACTACTATTAATTTCACAAAAATAATAATACTTTCTTTGCATAAAATTTTAAAGCTTGAATACTATCAACAGGATTAAAGGACCGGAAATAAAATCTATAGAAAATTTGTCGTTTCCGAGCTATAAAAGGGTCAAATTGGATAATGGAATCCCTGTATATATACTATCTGGGGGAACCCAAGACATTTTCAAGGTAGAGCTATTCTTTAATGCAGGGAGGAAATATGAAAATCGAAAAGGAGTGGCAAGATTGTGCAATTTCATCATGAAAGAGGGAATTCAGTACTATAATTCGGAACAACTTGCGGAATTTTGGGATTTTCATGGGGCCATATTGAGGTCATATAGCGATTTAGATGTTGCTGGACACTCTATTTTAGGCCTAACAAGACATGCAGAAAATTTGTTAGACCGGTGGATTCAAATCTTTAATTGTCCTTCATTCAACCAAGAAGAAATTGATACAAATGGACGCATTTTTTCAGAAAAGCTGAAAATTGAAATATCTAAGAACGATGTTTTATCGTATCGACTATTTACAGCCCAATTATATGGATATGATCATCAGTATGGTTTTAATACACACCCTAAAGATTTTATAAATCAAAAAGCGGAAGAACTAAAGGATCATTGGTTGAATTACTATGGTACTTCCAATGCTACAGCCATAATAAGTGGAAAGATTGATGAAAATATACAAAAGACATTATTAGATAAATTATCCTTGATTAAGAATGTAGGAACTAAAATAGAGATGGGTGAAATGTTAGATATTTCTACTTTTCCTTCACCAATACTGATAAATCACTCAACCAATAATGAACTACAAACTTCATTGAAAATGGGAAATGTTTGTATTGATAGTCATCATGATGATTATACGGGTTTTTCCACTTTGGTGCACATTTTAGGTGGATATTTTGGTTCTCGTCTTATGTCCAATTTGAGGGAAGAACAGGGATTGTGTTACAATATTTATGCAACAATAGACAGAATGGCGCAAAGCTCCTATTTCTTTATTTCAGCGGATCTAAATGTAGAAAATCTAGAGCTAGCGATTGCAGGGATAAAAGATGAAATTAGAGACCTTCAGGAGGAGCTAATCTCTGAGGAAGAGTTGCATATGGTAAGAAGCTATATCAAAGGAAATATCCTTTCTAGCTTGGACGGACCGATCCGGTGCTCAGAAATTTTGAAGTCATATCTATCACATGATTTACCTTTTGACTATTTTCGCGTATTCTTACATGAATTAGAGTTAATTACTCCCGAAAAACTTAGGGATATAGCAAATAACTATCTCAATACAGAAAAAATGACCATATTGACGATGGGGCCTTGAGATTCTAATTAGTGTAACTAATAATTACCCAAAGTAACTGTTATAATTCCCATTCAGCATATCTTTTACATTTTGAATTAATTGTAAAGAGGAGGAATGGTATTTGTTTTACCAAGATAATTAACATTACAACGCACTAACCATGAGGTTTTTCAGATTTTTTCAACAAGAACTGGCAGTAGACTTGGGCACTGCAAATACACTAATTATACAAGATGGCCAAGTAGTTGTAGATGAGCCATCTATAGTGGCAATAAATCGACAGACCAACGAAACTATCGCTGTAGGAATGAAAGCAATGATGATGCATGAGAAAACTCATGAAAACATCAAAACTATCAGACCCCTAAAAGACGGTGTAATTGCCGATTTCCAAGCAGCAGAAGCTTTAATCCAAGGCTTGATTAACATGATTTCTGAAAAAAAAGGCTTTTTCACTCATTTAAAAATGGTTATTTGTATCCCATCGGGTATAACCGAAGTAGAAAAACGAGCCGTATTTGATAGTGCTGATCACATAGATTCCAAAGAAACATACTTGATTCATGAACCCATGGCAGCAGCTTTAGGGATTGGAATCGACGTAGAAGCTCCAGATGGAACGATGATTATTGATATTGGAGGAGGGACCACGGAAATTGCTGTCATAGCTTTGTCTGGTATTGTCACAGATCAATCTTTGCGAGTTGCAGGGGATGAATTCACGGCGGATATTGTGGATTTCATGAGAAGAAAGCATAATATTTTGATTGGAGAACGAACTGCTGAGCGAATTAAGATAGAAGTAGGTTCAGCGATTGATGATCTTGCAGATCCACCACCACCGATGTTTGTAAATGGACGAGATTTACTTACAGGTATACCTAAACAGGTGACGTCGACTCATCTAGAAGTATCGGAATCTTTAGATAAGTCTATAGCAAAAATTGAGGAGGCCGTATTGAAGGCATTAGAAGATACACCACCTGAATTGGCCAGTGATATCTATAAGAATGGGATTTGGCTGACTGGAGGAGGAGCACTTCTTCGAGGTCTTGATTTACGTCTAAGCAGAAAAACAAAGCTCAATGTCCATGTCGCAGAAGACCCATTAAAGGCAGTCGTCAGAGGAACAAGTTTAGCTTTACTAAATACTGATAAATATTCCTTTCTTATAGAAAGAAAAGTGTTGTGATCCTAGTTTATGCAGAACCTTTTACAACTTATATTCAAATATAGCAATGCCATTCTTTTTGTCTTGCTCGAGGTTATATGTTTCTTACTTATCGTAAATTTCAATAAGAGTCAAAACGAAATATTTATTCACTCAGCAAATCTTTTTTCTGGTAAGGTGAATAATGAATTGCAAAAGACACAAGATTATTTTACGCTCAATGCTAGGAATGATAGTCTTCTGAGGGAAAATGCGAAGTTATTAGAGACCATCATTAATTTTAGAATTTTTGATAGAGATAATAGTTTTCAAAAGTATGAAGCATCTGATACCTTATCCGATTTTACATTTATCCCTGCACGGATTTCCAATAAAACAATTCATCTTAGAAATAATCATATTACCTTATCGAAGGGATCAAAAGATGGAATAAAAGTAGGAGATGGGGTCATTTCTCAGAATGGAATAGTCGGAATAGTAAAAGAAGTTTCAGAGCATTATTCCCACGTCATTACGATCCTACACAGCCAAAGTAAAATAAGCGCCTCCTTACTAAAAAGCGATTTTCATGGAACCTTGATTTGGGCTTCTTCGGATCCATCATTGCTAAAATTAATCACTTTGCCTAAACATGCAAGCGTAGCTACAGGGGATACCATAGTCACGAGTGGATACTCTACCGTGTTTCCTTTTGGTCTACCGATCGGCAAAATAGAGAACTATGAATATGATAAAGGAGGGAACTATTATGAATTAGATGTCAGACTTTTTACTGATATCGCTAACTTGTCCCACGTTTACATAGTTAAGTTTCCTAAAAAGGAAGAAAAAGAAGCGATTCAAGAAGAAGATGAGATCTAGTTGGATTTCCATAGGCATTCGATTTATCATATTGATCATATTGCAGGTTGCAATTTTCAAAAGGATATATTTCGATTATAGTATTTTGAGCTATGCTCATATATTTATATATCCACTATGGATAATCATGATGCCTGTCAAAATCCCAAAACCAATTATTTTAGTTTCTGCTTTTGCTATGGGCCTAATTATAGATATGTTTTATGATTCTCCTGGTGTCCATGCTTCCGCTTTGGTATTTGGAGCTTTTATTCGAGATTATTTATTGAACATCATAGAACCGGAAAAAGGATTTGGTAAGGATTATTTCTTTGATATAAAAAGATTGGGAGTTGTGTGGGTGGTGAGTTATTTAGGAATGTTTATGTTGTTTCATTTATTATTCTATTATAGTGTCGAAGCTTTCTCAATGATATATTTCTACGAAATAATGATAAGCACAATAATCAGCTTAATCTTATCAGTTCTAGTAATGTCCATATATTTATTAATTGATCACCCAAAGATTAGATAATTGAATAGACATTGGGAAATATTAGCAATTATCATTATTTCAAGCTTCGTTTTACTCGCTAAAGCAGCTCAACTCCAATTATTCAATCAAAAATATAAGCGGCTCGCACAAAACAACACCCTAGATCAACAGGTTCTATACCCATCTAGAGGATTATTATACGATCGAAATGGAGATTTAATTGTTTACAATAAACCAGTCTATAACATTGAGGCCATTTATAAAAAGATTGATTCTGAAATGGATACCACTTTGTTCTGTGAGTTGCTGGACATTGATAAAGCTACTTTTGAAAACAATTTAAATAAAGACTGGTCAAGTGCAAAATTTCATAAATCCTTACCCTTCGTTTTCTTAAACAGAGTAAAGCCTGAGTTGTTTGCAAGGTTTCAAGAACATTCTTTTCAGTTTCCTGGATTCAAAACTAAGGTTCGGAGTATTCGGGTATACCCACATACGAATGCAGCCCATGTGCTTGGCTATCTTGGAGAAGTAAACCAAAAAGTGATCAACCAATCTAATGGAATCTATGTTGCTGGAGATTATATTGGGCAATCGGGTTTGGAAAAATATTACGAACCAATATTAAGAGGTAAAAAAGGAATAAAACATGTAATAAAGGATAATTTAGGAAGAGAAGTCGATTCTTTTGACGAAGGACAAATGGACGTAAGTGCACTTCCAGGTGTAGATATACATACTAGTTTAGATTTACCTCTGCAAGCTTATGGTGAATTATTAATGGCTAATAAGCGAGGAAGTATTGTAGCGATAGAGCCCGCCACCGGAGAGATATTATGTTCTGTTTCTTCTCCAACTTACGATCCCAATCTTTTGAACTTAGATGAAGATAGAGGTAAAACATTTGCAAACTTATTAGCCGATGATGTAAATAAGCCATTTTTGGATCGGTCGGTATTAGCAAAATATCCACCGGGTTCAATTTTTAAGCCGATCCTATCTTTGATTGCATTACAAGAAGAAATTGTAAGTCCTTACAAAAGTGTTTCTTGTCCAGGCTATTATGAGTATAATACCTTTCAATATAAATGTCATGATCACCCTCATCCGGGAAGTATTACTACTGCATTAGTCAACTCTTGTAATTCTTACTTTTTTGATATGATTAGAGAAGTCTTAGAAGTAGAAAGCTATAATAATCCATCAGCCGGTCTTAAGCTTCTAGACAGCTATCTTACCATGTTTGGTTTAGGAGAAAAATTAGGAATTGATAATTCATTTGAGAATGCAGGATTTATACCGACTCCAGAATATTATAATCAATTGTATGCAGGCGAAGTAAATGGTTGGAGAGCAACCTATGTGATGTCTATCGGGATAGGGCAAGGAGAATTAGAATTGACAACACTACAAATGGCCAATTTAGCAGCTATAATTGCCAATAAAGGCTCTTATTATATCCCACATTTTGCAAAAGGGTTCAGTGATAAAAATATTTACCAAGAAACAAGATTTCGTGAAGCTAAATATGCTGGAGTTGCTGCTGAACATTATGATATTATTATCAAAGGATTAACACAGGTGGTAGAGTATGGAACAGGATATAATGCCAAAACACCCGGTATAAGTATAGCGGGTAAAACGGGGACTTCACAAAACTCTCAAGGAGAAGATCATTCCGTATTTTTTGCTTTTGCACCCGTAGATAATCCTCAAATAGCCATCGCTGTGTATGTCGAAAATGCAGGCTTTGGTGGCGTACTGGCAGCACCGATTTCCGGCCTTATGATTGAGAAATATTTGAATAAGGAAATCATGCCGTTTAGTAAACGAAAAGAAGAAAAAATATTGAACACCATTCTTATAGAAGGTGTCGAAGTGAATGATGACCTAAAAGCGGAACTAAGCGATTTAATATTAGAAGACGATAACTCATGACCATATCTACCATAGTAGCCGTAGCTAATAATTTTGCCATAGGCAAAGACAATCAAATTCCGTGGTACCTGCCTGCAGATTTGAAATATTTTAAGAAAACAACTCTTGGACATCATATAATCATGGGTCGAAAATGTTTTCAATCTATAGGAAGACCCTTGCCAAAAAGAACGAATGTAGTCCTAAGTAGAGATCCTTTATTCATTATATCATCTACGGTTATGGCTTATTCCATCGAGGAGGCTTTAGCCATAGCACATGAGAATGGAGAGGACGAGGTTTTTATAATAGGTGGAGGCATGATCTACGAACAGACTAAAGATCTTTGGGATAAATTGTATCTTACAGAGGTAGATATAGATGTACCAGATGCAGATATATTTTTTCCAACGATAGATTGGGAACAATGGAATCTAATTTCAGAACAAAAATGCCATCCAGATGAAAAAAACAAATACAACTACCGCTTTAGTATTCACCAAAGAAAACAAGCATGAATGCGTTTAAATATAATGAAGATTTACTTCACTATATTTGGCGTTTTCGTAAATATGATCAATTAGACTTAAGGACTGTTGATGGTCAAAAAGTGAAGATTTCACACCCAGGATTCCATAATCACCATGCTGGTCCAGATTTCTTGGATGCCAGAGTTACCATCGGTGATACACAGTGGGCAGGCCATATCGAAATACATAAAAACTCCTCAGATTGGCTCTATCATAGGCATCAGAATGATCCCGCATACAAGAATGTGGTATTGCATGTAGTATATCACAATGACCGAGACATTGCCTATGATCATGGGAAAAGTATTGCTTGTCTAGAATTAAAGAATAGAACAGATCAGTCGCTTTTCCAGAAGTACAATGAGATAATGTTCAATGCTAACTGGATTCCGTGTGCATCATATTTTGATCAAGTATCAGACATCAAAAAGAAAATGTGGATAGAACGCTTAGTCAGTGAGCGTCTAATGAGTAAGGCAGATAGAATCCAAAATCTACTTAAGGCAAGCAAGAATGACTGGGATTCTGTATGCTACAAAATGATGGCCCAATACTTAGGTCAAAAAACAAATGGGGATGCATTTCTACGACTTTTAGAACAGACCTCTTTAGAAATATTGTTAAAGCATAAAACAAATGTATTCCAATTAGAAGCGATATTATTTGGTCAATCTGGAATGCTAAATCAGCAAGATGAATATGCTATTAAGCTAGAAAAAGAATATAACTTTTTTCAGAAAAAATATTCCTTAGAGAAAATGAATGCGGTAGAATGGAAATTTGCAAAAATGAGACCGTCAAGTTTTCCCACATTAAGAATTGCACAACTGGCTGTCTTAATATCGACACAGGGTAGAATATTTCAAAAGATCTTGGATCAAGGCTTATATCTAAAAGAATTGAGCCTGCAATGGTCTGTTGAATGTTCTGATTATTGGAATACACATTATAGATTTGGAAAAGAAAGTAAATTTAGGACTAAAAAAATTGGCGAGAAATCATTACAAATATTAATGATAAATGGGGTTTGTCCTCTTCTATTTGCTTACGGTGAGGCAAGAGATTCGCAAAAACATAAAGATCATGCTCTTGAGATATTGCAATCGTGTAAAGCAGAAAGTAATGGAATCATCAAAAAATGGAGTGAACATAAGATCGATATTGGCGATGCTACAGTTACCCAAGCCCTACTTCAATTGAAAAATGAATATTGTGATCAATTTAGATGTCTTGAATGTGCTATAGGTTTTGATGTGATGGGAAGATGATAAACAAATTAGATGCATTTAATCCAAAACTTCTATCTTACAATTGGGTTTTATATGTGCAAAATAATAAAATGCAATTGATCTCCCATGTTGGATAATATATTAGGAAAAATCATCTTATCTCCATTTTCTCTATTGTATGCAATTGCTGTAGGCATAAGAAATATCCTATATGATACCCAAGTCCTAAAGTCCACCCAATTTAATCTGCCTGTAATAAGTATTGGAAACTTATCGGTTGGAGGTGCAGGGAAAACCCCTCATATTGAATATTTGATAATGCTTCTAAAGGATTACCTAAAGGTGTCAACTTTAAGCAGAGGGTACAAAAGAAAAACAAAAGGATTTAGATGGGTAAACATTAAGGACCATGCCTATCTTTCTGGAGATGAACCTTTGCAATACAAGCGTAAATGGCCAGAAATAGATGTGGCGGTTTCTGAAAGTAGGAATTTGGGTATACCCTTGATGTTACAACAACGACCTTATATCCAGACCGTACTGCTCGATGACGCATTTCAGCATAGAGGTGTACACCCTGGGCTCAACATTCTTCTCACTACATTCGAAGAGCCATATACAAGAGATTATTTATTGCCAGCCGGACGGTTAAGAGAATTTAGAAATGCGGCAGATCGCGCAGACATCATTATTGTATCTAAATGTCCAGAAGTATTATCGCAAGAGGATTTGCAAAAAATGAAACTCGAAATAGATCCTAAGCCACATCAACAATTGTATTTTAGCTATTATAGATACATGGAACCCTATTTTATGTATAACCCAATGATCAAAAAAGATTTATCTGAATTTTCGAAAGTCATTGTCTTATCTGCAATAGCCAATGTAGAATATTTTTTAGATCACATAGATCCAAGAGTTGAAATTGTGCATTTATTCAAATATGAGGATCATCATTTCTTTCGTGAAAATGAATTAGATATTCTCAAAAGAAGCTTAGATGAAATCAATGATCCAAATGCAGCTGTATTGACTACGGAAAAGGATGCAATGAGATTAGATCTGCATAGAAATTATATCGTAAAGTATAAAATGCCAATCTACGTTCTACCCGCCATTGTAGATTTCCATGACCAAGGGAAGCAAAAGTTTGACCAACAAGTAAGAAATTATTTATTGGAGTTTCAAGTTTAAATCTCCACAATTAAATCTTCAATATTTGTGGTGTAAATATTTAGTTATCATCTAGATTTCGTTAATTAACACTTACAGCTATCACCATAGAAATATAAAAAATGGGCAATTCAGTTGAATTAGCGATATTTGTAATATAAAGAAGATGGATGCCCACAGAAAAGGTATATAAGACAGATGAAATTACTTTTAAGGAAGCCCTTGTAACATTTAAGGAATATTGGTCCGAGGTTAAAAGATATTGGTGGCTCATGGTACTAATATGTATTCCCTTCGTTGCTTTCGGTCTATATAGTCATCTCACCATGAAGTTAAAGTATCCTGCAGAGTTGACTTTTATGATAAATGAGGATTCTGGCAGTAGTATGGGGGCATTGGCTGGAGTGTTAGGGCAATTTGGATTAGGGAGTAGTGGTGATGAGAATCTGGATAAAATATTGGAACTTTCAAAATCCATGAATATTTCCTTGAGTACATTTTTCAGAAGCTTAAAAATCGATGGGAAACAGGACTTATTGGCGAACCATATTATACAAATGTTAGAGGATGCAGATGAGTGGAATAATTCTAGTCTATTTGGAAAAGTGGATTCATTAAATTTAGAAGGATTTAGATTTACTCATGATTCAATTCCTTTATTCAGTTTATTGGAAAGCAAAGCATTAAAAAGATTGCACCAACATTTAATTGGTAATAAAAATAAAGAAATCAGCCCATTACTAGAGTCAGAGGTGATGGATGGTTCTGGTATCATGAAAATGACAAGCAAAACTTATGACCCAGAGATATCGGTTGCCATTTGTAACAATTTGTACACAAATTTAAGAGACTATTATGTTGAGAAAAGCATAGAAAAGCAACAAACTACCTATCAAATCCTAGAATCTAAAACAGATTCAATTTTATCCGATCTAAAAGATAAGGAGTATGCCTTGGCTAATTTTAAGGATCGAAATCAAGGTCTTTTTGCCAAAACAGACCAACTTACAGAAGTAAGACTTTCCAGAGATGTTCAAAAACTAAGTATGATGTATGCTGAGGCCACTAAAAACAAGGAATTAGCAGATTTTGCTCTTCAAGATAATACGCCTTTCATTCAACTTATTGATCAGCCTTTCTTACCAATTGCGCCAGAAAAATCTTCTATTGTCAAAAGGCTTTTTTCTGCAATTATACTTGGTTTATTCATTGGACTTTTCTTAATAATTTCCCGCAAAATGTTTCGAGATGCTTTAAAATAGCGCTTAAGGAATACATTTCTACATTACCGTTAAGAATTGGGTGTTTTTTTATAAAAGATAATATCTTTGCACACCTTAATGATTCTTTTGTAACCAATTGAGTTACATGTTATTAAATGAAGAAAATCAACTAAGACGAGAAAACTTGCATGGCGACTGAAAACATTCATCCAATATTTGATAGAATACTTTCCAGGACTGATAAAGAACAATATCTAAATCAGAAAGGTCGAGTTATTTGGTTGACAGGTCTATCTGGTTCAGGCAAGAGTACGATTGCAGAAGCATTGGAGAAAAAATTATTTGCAGAAGGCTATTTTGTACAGTTATTGGATGGAGATAACATTCGTATGGGCATCTGTAATAATTTAGGATTTACAGTGGAAGATCGGAAGGAAAATATTAGAAGAATTGCTGAAGTAAGTAAGCTTTTTAAGGATGCAGGAATTATCTGTCTGAATAGCTTCGTAAGTCCTACAGAAGAAATAAGAGCGTCCGCAAAGAACATAATTGGCGCTGATGACTTTATTAGTGTCTATATTAATACTCCACTAGAAATTTGTGAAGATAGAGATGTTAAGGGTTTGTATAAAAAAGCTAGAGCAGGAGAAATCAAAGGATTTACAGGTATTGACTCGCCATTTGAAGCACCTGTGGAGCCGGATGTGGAAATCTTAACAGCTGAATTGTCAATTGAGGAAGCGTGTGATAAATTATATAATTCGATTATAGAAAAAATAAAAAGAGATAATTAATATGGATTATCAAATTAACCATCTAAAAGAACTTGAGTCTGAGTCTATTTTCATCATGAGAGAAGTAGCTGCTCAGTTTGAGAACCCTGTCATCATGTTTTCAGGAGGGAAGGATTCCATCTTGATGGTACACTTGGCGCACAAAGCATTTTTCCCAGCCAAAATACCATTTCCGCTCTTACACATTGATACGGGTCACAACTTTGATGAAACGATCAGATATAGAGATGAATTGGTAGAGAGGCTAGGGGCTACTTTGATCGTCGGATCGGTCGAAGAAGCGATTAAAAGTGGAGAAGCCACAGAAGAAAAGGGACATAACGCAAGTAGAAATGCACTCCAAACGGGCGTATTATTAGCTTCCTTAGAAAAAGGAAAATACGATGCCGCGTTAGGTGGGGCAAGAAGAGATGAAGAAAAGGCAAGAGCGAAAGAACGTTTCTTTTCTCATAGAGATGAATTTGGACAATGGGATCCAAAAAATCAAAGACCCGAACTTTGGAATATATTTAATGGAAAACATAGAATGGGAGAGCATTTTAGAATTTTCCCAATTAGTAACTGGACAGAATTAGATGTTTGGCAGTATTTGGCAATAGAAAAAGTGCCTTTACCTTCATTGTATTTTGCCCATAAAAGAAGTGTTTTTGAAAGAGATGGCACATTATTAGCCAATTCTGAATTCATTGATAGAAAAGATTCTGAAATTCCATTTGAAGAAATGGTTCGGTGCAGAACTATTGGAGATGTTACTTGTACGGGAGTTTGGAAATCAGAAGCAGCAACGATAGAAGACATCATTACGGAAGTATCCACAACTCGTATGACTGAAAGAGGAGGAAGAACGGATGACAAACGTTCGGAAACAAGTATGGAAGATCGTAAAAAACAAGGTTATTTCTAGAAAGCACTTAAAACGAAAATTAAAATGTCTAATTATACAAATAGTGAACTCTTAAGATTTACAACTGCTGGATCAGTAGATGATGGAAAGTCGACACTCATTGGGCGTATGTTATATGATAGTAAGTCTATATATCAAGATCAATATGATGCTGTTGTAACTGCCAGCCAAAGACGGGGGGAGGAAGAAGTAAACTTGGCTCTACTGACAGATGGTTTGAGATCTGAAAGAGAACAAGGAATTACAATAGATGTTGCTTACCGGTATTTTTCTACTCCTAAGAGAAAATTTATTATTGCCGATACGCCAGGCCATATCCAATATACAAGGAATATGGTTACGGGGGCTTCGACTGCAAATGTTGCCTTAGTGCTTGTAGATGCTAGAAATGGAGTTGTAGAGCAAACCAAAAGACACGCCATCATTGCTTCTTTACTGCAAATTCCACACTTAGTGGTGTGTATAAACAAAATGGATTTAGTTGACTATAAGCAAGAAGCCTTTGATAGAATTCAAGATGAATTTGAAAAGTTTGCTGCAAAATTAGATGTTAGCGATGTACATTTTATTCCAATTTCTGCACTGAAAGGAGACAACGTTGTACACCGCTCTGAAAAGACAAATTGGTATGATGGTCCGACCTTGATGTATTATTTAGAAAACGTACACATTGCTAGTGATCATAATTTTATTGATGCAAGATTCCCTGTTCAATATGTCATCAGGCCTAGAGCAGATGAATACCACGATTACCGCGGATACGCCGGTAGAATTGCTGGTGGAGTAATGAAAGTAGGGGATAGAGTTACCTTATTGCCGAGTGGTTTTACTACAGGCATCAAAGAAATAAAAGGCGCAGACGGGACTCAGGAAGAAGCATTTCCTCCTCAATCAGTGACCGTATTATTAGAAGAAGATTTTGACCTTAGCCGAGGTGATATGATCGTAAGACAAAATAATCAACCTCACATCGTTCAAGATGTTGAGCTGATGGTTTGTTGGTTTGATCACGAAAAACCATTAGCGGTAAGAGGAAAGTATATGATTCAACATACTACTCAGAATGTACGATGTATCATCAAGGAGATAAGATACAAGTTGGATATAAATTCACTCCACCGCGATGAAGATGATAAGTCTATTCGAATGAATGATATTGCTCGTGTTGTAATCAGAACTACAAAACCGTTATTCACTGATCCGTATAGAAAAAATCGAATTACGGGAAGTGTTATTTTTGTAGATGAGGGGAATAATAGTACGGTAGGGGCCGGTATGATCATATAATTTCTTGGAAAAACCAATTGCCATATTTGGTTTTGGGAGATCAGGTACCACCTGGCTATCAGATATTATATCAAAATCTCTGGGAGAAATAATCTTATTTGAGCCATTTCATCCGTCGGTTTGGAATCAAGCAGAATCGAATTGTTATCGTACAAACAATGATCTTGATTATCACCAAAAGTATCAAACTCATCTAGATGCCTGCTATTCTAAGCAAATCAAAAATCCCTGGCTTTTACGTAACCACGTAGGAGTCAATCCTTTAGAGTTCTCCGAATCTTTTATAAATATGGTATGGAGTAATTCTAAGATTTCAGGATTTAAGACCATTCGTGGTAACCATCTAATGTCTCATTTTGAGATGGATCACAATTGTATATATATCGTTCGTCATCCTTTATCTGTATTGGCTTCCATATTAAAACGGCCAAGATTCTTTGAGGAATTTGGCTGGAATTTTCATCGTCAAGAGTTTTTTAAAAGGGCGATAAAGCATCAGGTATTTAATCATGAGTCGTTACCAAATATGGACGGTTTGTCAAAGACAGAAATCATTGCAGCAATGTGGACGATAAGTACAATCATCGCATTTGAGGATATAGAGAAGTATAATATCCCTTTTGTTTACTACGAAGATTTGTATACCAAACCGTACGATGAGACTAAAGAACTCTTGATAAACTTGGGCTACGAAAATAAAAACCTTCATCCATCTTATCTTTTCACTCCTTCAATGCTTACGCTGAAGACGGCTCACAACTTTGATAAAAAGGGAGACGAGTTTGTAAATGCGGGCCCGAAGGCATTCTGGAAAGATACATTTAGTGAACGAGAAGAAATGAAGCTGATTGACTTTATTAGATCGACCGTGAGCCCTTTCAAAATGGCGAGGAAGAAATTAGAAAGGTATTTTGTGGTTTAATAATAGCATAAACTATGATTGATTATCTGAATAATGGTTGGATGTAGAGTTCCAGATAATAAATTGAATGTAGATGATAATTAGTGGATAATAAAATAGAAAAAGCCAGCTCCTCAGCTGGCTTCTTTTTTCTTAATACACCCTTTTAATTCCTTTGTTGATTCAAATATGCAGAGATTTTTAGGCGAATTCAATAGTCCAAATTTATAAAGCCTCTACCAATTTTTACAAACTGTTTACAAGCATAATAATTGTGTCCGCTGGTTTACATTTTATATATTGAGAGATCTGGTTTTAAAGCGCTATAGATAATTATAATCTATAAAATAAAATAACAGAGTCCTAAATATATAACTTGTAGATAAGGTAGTAGCGATTTGAGTGTACTACAAAAATCAAGTTATGTTATCAGTATTTCTTCAACATATATTTATTAATATAATGTTATATTTGGAGCATCTATTAAATTCAAGTTATGGGGATGGTTGAAATCCCACGCCTTTAGGCGTGAACTTTGGTAAATTAGCGTATGACACATTATCGAAAAGGATCCTATAATCTAACAGTATAGCTGATAGTAGTTTAATTATTCCTACAGGCAATGTTATTAATATAGAATTGATCAAACTATTAGAGTTAAATTTGGAAACTATAGAGGCTCACTTTAATTCGATTAATAGCATTTTGGAGTTGAGTAGAAACTTTATTAATGTTCTAAGCTAAATCGCAAGGAAGTAATAATAGATGATGATGGCATTCTGTCCTTTTTCGAAAAAACCTACATATTATTTTCCACTCCAACCCAAAACCTCAAACTGAAGAAATTCTAAAGACGCATCGCATTGAGTAATTACAACGGGAAATATATCATAGTAGTAGGTACAAATAAGGCAGGTACTACTTCCCTTTTTAATTATCTAGCACACCATAATTCAATCCAAACGAGTGATAGAAAACAACTTGATTATTTTCTAGATGCGGATTACAAATTGGTAAAAAAGGTCGCTGAAAAACGAGAGTCCTATTTGGATTATTTTTTAGATTCGATCAATGAAAATGCAGCATATTTGTTGGATGTAAGTCCTGACTACATGTATGATACTACAACGCTAAAATCTATTATTGAAGAGCTTGATGTTTCTAAGCTGAAAATTATATTTATTTTAAGGAATCCAATTTCAAGACTACAAAGTTGGTACAATTACGGAAAGCAAATCGAAGTCCTAGATGATGATTTAGAATTTGACGAATATTTAAACTTACAGAAAGAAACGCTAGATAGCCATATGACATTATGTGCGAAAAAGACGGGGCAATATGTGGATTACATCAAGCCTTATTTTGATGCACTTGATCCCGACCAGATCCATATCGGATTTTTCGAGGAGCTGAGAGATACACCACTTCTATTCATAAGAGGGTTAATGTCCTTCCTTGATTTAAATGATGACCCATATGAGGAGTATGAATTTGCTACATACAATCAATCTATTGAGTTAAAAAAAGGACTGACTCATTCGGTGTATTCCATGCTCAGATCCAATGCATTACGTATATCTGAAAAAGCGCCTTTTTTGAAATCGATCATCACTACACCGGGCAGAAAAGTATCAAAATATTATAAATCTCGTTTTGGATATAAACCAAAAATTGAAGCCACACAAAGCTCAGAAATTAAGCAGCTTGTTGAATACTATGCTGCTTCGGTACGGGAATTAGAATTATTATCAAAAAGGAAAGCTCCGTGGATGGAGTTTAATTAGTACATTATTGGAAACATCAAATAAAAATATAAAAAGAAGATCCTCAAAATTCAGAGAGAAGTTGAAGAGGAATTACATCGATTTTCGGAATATATCTGATCAACAAATTGAAGATCGTTTACCTACGAAAGGTTTGTACTTTCAGACTTTCCACAGTCTACCGAAATCCAAAGAAGACCACTTCAAACGAATTCTTGAGTTATATCTAAAATATTTTAAATTTATAACATACTCTCAGGCCGTTGATAAATTGAGTAAAGGTGAAATTGACGGAAGGTATATTTGTATTTCATCCGATGACGGGTATAAAGATTTTTTACAGGCTGCTAGAATCTTTGATTCCTACGATATAAAAGCAATGGTTTTTGTCAACCCAGGTATCATCGGTGAATCGAATATAGAAGTATTAACAAAGCATTGTAATACTAAATTAGGATTAGAACTAATGAAGTTTTTAAATTGGGATGATCTAGAATATCTGTTATCGAATGGGCATGAAATTGGAAATCATGGTATGCATCATCTGAACCTAACAGAGTGTGATGATCATGTATTAGAAGTGGAAATTGCATCTAGCAAAGAATTATTAGAAAGTAGATTGGGTAGGATTAAGCATTATGCATGGACATTTGGTCTTCCAAATTTTATAACTCCACAAGCCCTAAAATTAATTTATTCATCAGGACACGAATCAGCTGCTGGTGTAGTCCGCGGGTTTCACTGCGAAGCTATTAAAAATATACAAACGAGTCATGACTATATTAAAAGAGATATCTTTGAGGCAGATTATTCTATGAAAATGATTAAGTACTTTTTGTATAAAGCATTAAATAAATCATAATATTTTATGGTACCATTTAGACATAGACTAATATACAATGCACTTAGAAAAGAACTTTCTAAAAATTCAATAAAAATAACGGATCGCATATTAGTAGTTTGTGGTGGAGATTTTGACCGAACTGTTTTGATGGATCTGAACTTTGAGAATGTTACGATTTCTAATCTAGATACAAGAATGAAAGGGGATGAATTTCATCCATATGCATGGAGTTTCCAAGATGCGGAAGATATCAAGTTTGATAATGATACTTTTGATTGGGTAATAGTACACGCGGGGCTTCATCATTGTTATTCTCCTCATAGGGCCCTATTGGAAATGTTAAGAGTAGGAAAGTTGGGTGCAATTGTAATTGAATCAAGAGAAAGTTTCACAATGAAATTGGCCATAAAGTTGGGTCTTACGGATAATTATGAGATTCAAGCAGTTATAGGTAACCACTTAAAATATGGTGGGGTAGCAAACACTTTTGTCCCTAATTTTGTCTACCGATGGACTGAAAAAGAAGTCATTAAATTAGTTTGTTGTCAGTACCCGCAGTTTGCTGATAACAAAGTAGATTTTCATTACGGATTGAGAATACCTTATGGAAGAATAGAGTTTGAAAAATCTAATTTGAAAAGGCTCATATTGCACCTAGCATTTCTACCTCTAAAGTTATACGCTTTCTTATTCCCAAAGCAATCTAATGAATTTGGGTTTGTCATCAGAAAAGGAGCTACTTTACAACAGTGGCTTGAAGTAGAGAATGGTAAACTGAAGTTAAACATGGAATATCTAGAAGCTAACTATGATACTACAGTAAGGAAATAAATGATTTTGGGTAGAGAAGTAGGGTAGCATTTTATTCATAAATCAAGATTGAAAAATTCATTAAGTTCAATAAAAAGCTATTAATTCTAGAAACCTTGATCAAGATATTTTTATTATCATTTTTCTCATCCCTTCCAATAGATTAGGCCTGTATAATTAGATTATTCCTAATTATACAATCAACAAACACATATTAAATATAATACATATATTTACAATTCAGTTATGCTATCCTTTGATTATTTTCAGCCTTTTATTTCTGAATTTAATGGTTAAAAATTTCTTTAAAGTTTTTATTTGATTATTGTTATTGTACAAACCAATGTATAAAAAATTAGATTTAGTGGTGGATTATAAAATTAAAGTGAAGCAGGTATTGACGATTATGATCTGTTTTTTAGCGATGGTTATAGAAGCACAATCCGTTTATTATCCGGCCTCACATCAGGCGGTTCGGTATGTAGAGAATTTTGATATATTGGATTCTGTAGGTCTGAATATACATACCGCAATAAGGAACTATTCTAGAAAATCTGTCGCCCAATTAATGACTTCTCATGAGGAGTTGAAATTCATTCAAGCAGACCAATACAATTATCTCATCAAGGATAATCAATTATATGTAGATTCAAGCCATGTGACTCAAGATCGAAGAGGAGTTTTTGGCATATTTTATAAAGAAGATCCTTACTTTTTTAGATTAGATAAAGGAGCTTTCAAGTTTATTGCTAATCCTATATTAAATATCAATTTAGGCTATGAAAAGGACTTCGGTAGACCCCAATTTATAAATACTCGTGGAATTGAAATTTATGGCGAGATAGATCATAAAGTTTATTTCTATACTCATTTTAACGAAAATCAAAGAAACTTTAATAACTATATAGAGGATCGAATTAGAAAGCATAAAGCAATACCGGGTAACTCATTTTTTGTGCCTTTTACGAGTCGTGTTTCTGATCAAATATCAGGACATGATTTTGCGAATGCACAAGGATTTATTGGAGTACCCATAACAAAGCATATCGGGATCGAATTAGGCCATGGACGTCATTTTATAGGCCATGGATATCATAGTTTACTGCTCGGCGACTATGCAAACAATTACTTTTATTTAAAGTTTAATACCAAAGTATGGAAGTTGCATTATCAAAATATATTTGCAGAGCTAGCTCCAATTAGTACTCGTCTGAATCCCAATGATAATTTATTACCAAAGAAATATATGGCGACTCATTATTTGAGTTTTAAGCCAAATAAAGTATTTGAGATTGGGTTGTTTGAGACGGTTATTTTTTCAAGACTAAATAATTTTGAATTTCATTACTTGAATCCAATAATTTTGTATCGGGCTGTTGAATTTTATTTAGACAGTCCAGATAATGTAATGGTAGGGATCAATGGTAAACTGAATTTATTCAAAAGGTTTGCTCTTTATGGTCAATTTTTGCTAGATGATGTAAAAACGACGCGTTTATTTGACGGCAGTGGATGGTGGGGTAATAAGTTTGGTTTTCAAGGAGGAGTAAAATATCCACAAGCGTTTGGCATCAAAAATCTGGATATCCAAGCGGAAGCAAATTTAGTAAGACCTTACACCTATGGACACAGGGATACCGTTCCTGATTTTACCAATTATTCCATAGCAAATTACAGTACTTTTAATCAACCTTTAGCTCATCCCTTGGGAGCTAATTTTTATGAGTTCCTCTTTTTGGCAAACTATGATGCCATAGATAATGTATTTATTAACTTAAGAATGAGTTATGCTAAGCAGGGAAATAGTAGTGCGGGGAAATATGTTGGAGATGAAATACTTATTCCAAATGAACAACGTATCTCCGATTTTGGAAATACATTTTTACAAGGCCAAAGAAGAACTATTAAGTCATTGGCCCTCGATATAAGTTATTCGTTTTTTCATAATTACTATTTAGATCTTAGGCTTTTGTATAGGAAAGAATCGGGGGACAGGGAACTAGACACGAGTTATTTTTCTTTTGGTCTCAGAGCAAATATGAATCACCAACGATTAGACTATTAACATTCTGGATAACATTAAAATATAGTGCCGTTGGATTTAAATATTTAAGTAAGCGTAATTAATTATCAAACTCAAATAAAAAGTCGAAAGCATAAGTTTGTAACATGATGTCGGTATTTCTAAATCCTTTAAGAATCATACAATTAGTAATCTGGGCAATATGCTGGATATCAATGATGGTCAATGACTATGACTATGACTCTAGCATGTTGTATTCCAATGTAAGCATGTTGATTTGTTTATTCTTGATATTATCGAATAGCTCCCTAACTTCCATCAAATTTATTTTGACTTTTTTGTTATACACGGTGGCCTTTGTTCCTGGCATTGCGTGGTACTTAGTCGGCTTCAAGTTATACAGTTATATAAACTTTGATCATCAGCTAAATGATTGGGTTACTGCTCGCACACAATTTGTTTATTTTACTTCTATGAATATTTACACCTTTGTCCTTTTAGCGAAGGATAAGGTAGAGTATAAACCAGATATTATAATAAATCAGACACGGTTTCCCTTTTATATTTTCGGAGTACTTTGCTTAATCTGTGCATATGTAACGGAATCGGGAGAAACGCTTATTACGAGTAATTATTCGCAACTCATGGATCAGAGATCGGGATTCATGACTTTGGCTGGAGTTGCTTTTGCCGCGTTTTGGTCGGATATGTATGGTAAATTTAGAGCTTACAATAATACAAATCGATATAACTTTAGGCAATGGATATTTATCTTGGTGTCCACATTGGCTATTATTTGGTTTATTTTGCATGCTAGAAGGACTGAATTGATTGGGTTTTTGGCTGTATTATTGATTCATCAGCGAATGGTTTTAGGTAGAACTCCTTACAAGTATATTGCACTTGGGTGTGTATTCTTGATATTATTATATGTAATAGGATATACAAGGGTAGGGGCCCTCAATGAGATCGACGCTGTATCTCTAGCATCGGAATCTTTTTCAGCTACTTGGGATACACATTATACAAATACCGAGTTTGCCAATATGCCTTCTGGTATCGGAAATGTTGCGGAAACACTACAAACTACGGTTTATCACTTTGACTATCTTGGAAATGAATTTTTAAATGGATGGACCATCTTCAGTTATCCATATAAGCTTATACCATCAAACTTGGCGAGTGCTCTACAGTTACCTTCGAGCGAACAGTTTATGTACAATAGGTTGATTTTAGAGCAGTATTATTATAATGGAGGCACCTATCTATTCTCTCCAGCCTATGGAAATTTTGGAATATATGGAATTGTCTTGGCTTCTATTTTTCTAGCATTTATAGTACGCTGGGTACAAATTGCATTTTATTCCAATGACTATCTTAAAATTGTAGTGGCAACTACAATCATCTTCCATGCCATAAAAGGAATTTGGTACAATCCACTTCCTATCATCAAAGCAATTTTTTATAATCTAGTTTTCTTAGGAGGGATTGCCCTGATATTTACTAAGAAAAATTATGAAATAAAATTTAAGGTTAAGCAAAGCTAGATAGAATTATTTCGGTATATTGTAAACGACCTATTCTCTGAGGATGACACTAAATTGATTAGTGTTTTATTTAACTCACCACAGATGCTTTTCAAGGTTCTGACCCTCTTTTAGAAAAATAAGAGGGCATAGTCAATAGCGGTCTACACTTCTTATTTGTCAAGAGAAGGCTGGGATGAATAGACCTATTAGCTACTTTTTATTATTTATCTCTTACTTCTGAAGCTTCTTAAATAAATATGATCAAATCAATAATCATGTCTAATCACCACAAAAAAATTAGCACAAAGGACGTTCAATTTTAAAAGCTTGATGATCTCTTCGTAAAGAACAATCAATAGAAATAGGGGAGGGAAGAAGGCAAAATAATCGGCTGCATTAAACCCAAACTTTGAGTCCGATACTGTCAGCTTATGCTTTTTCAATAATCTTTTAAGAGAAATTATATTGCACTTATGATAATAGCTTTTCCATCCTGTGATCTCTCCAACTTTTGACCAAGGCCTCAATAATTTTAGTATTCTTACTTTAAAACTATCAGAGAAAATTTGGTTCAGTATTGAGAATGGATGAAGATTAGAAGGTTGGAAAGCATAAATTTCGCCATTTTCGGTAAGGTGTTTTCTTAATACATCGAAAGTAATATGGTTATCCGGAAGATGTTCTAAAACCATATTCATCACGATAAAATCGTATTTTTTATCAGTTTCCAATACTTCGATAGTGGATAAGTAGAATTGATCAAACTTTTCCTTTGCGACCGAAAGATCAATGTCCTCATCCGGGTCTAAGCCATCAAGACTATAGCGGCTAGATTTAGTCAATATGGGTCTTATGTTACAACCAACCTCTAGAATTTGTGCTCCACTATCCAAAGACAATGCTTTGTCCTTTACAATGTCTTTAAACTCAAATGGCTTGGGCCTAAAGGAATTAATGTAATCCGAGAATTTCTTGAAGTGTTTGAGCATCAAAGAGCTGACTTATATACAGATTGCTATCGTAGCTAAAATTCAAAGCTGAAATATGCACAATCTAACTTAAACAGCAAAAATATAAAACCTTTTAATATATTAATAATTGATTATCAATTTATAGTGGAATGTCTAATTTCAATAGTGCCTTTACTTATTGATTACTTATTGATTACCTATTGATTATCTATTGATTACCGAATGATTACCGATTGATTACCGATTGATAACATATTCATGGCTTATTTAATGACTATCCAATGACTATCCGATGACTACTAGATGATTATCAAATGATTCTTGATAAGTATTACAGTGAAGAATTTTCGATAATTAAGCGATCTACTTAGATAGCATTAGATCTCGCAATAAGGTATAAAAAAAGAGCCGACATTTAATCGGCCCTTTTTTAATATTCACGGGAAATTGTATTATTAGACTTGAGTCTATTCTAAAATTATCATTTTCTTCGTAGCGGTAAAATCTTCTATATCTAATTGATAGTAGAAAATACCGTTTTCATTAAGATCATCTCTATTTACATCTATAGAATTTAATCCTTTCTTGTAGTTTCCTTCAATATTTTTTATCAACTTTCCATTGATATCATATATTTTCAGAGAAATATATTTATCTGTTGGAATTTCAAACTTGATTGTAGTCTCACTTCCGAACGGATTCGGAGTATTTTGATACAATTTGTAACCGGCAGTAGTCGAAGAGCCTCCTCCTTCCATGATAAGATTCACATCTGATGTACTTAAGTCTGAAGTATATGCTTCTGCAGTCGTAATCGTAGAGTTGATCTCTACTATATCTGCGGTATTACAATCTTCTTTAATTCTAATAGTAATTGCAAATAATATGTCTTCTGTTTTCAATGTCACACCATCTTGATGATTCCAACTAGTTGTAATATGACCGTTGTCAATATCCATATAACCAAAGTTGTTATCATCCAATTGCAATGCTTCTTCTTCTACAGTCATAACTTCAGCTAATGAAGGATTGATCCACATTGTAAATTGGAATCCAGCTATATTATTGAAATTACTAGACTTGATCGGTAATCTTACTACCTCATCAGCCTTAAGACTTCTGTTATCTATTTCTAAGTTAAGTGATTCACTAGATCTTTTTTCAACAATATTGGTGTGTAAGCCATTGACGACAGCATTCGCATTTACATCTCCGATTTTTACGGCGATGAAATCATTGTCATCCATTTGTTGGGTTAGATTGTTCAATGCGATTTGCTCGTTATAAGGGAATGGATTTAATGCATCAGCAAATTGCTGACTTCTATCCACAAACCTCCACGGCATATCGTCATTAGGAAATTCAGTATCAATACCTAGAATTAATTTTCTCAATGTTATCAAATCTATCGCAGATATACTTCCACTGTTGTCTGCATCGGCTGCAATAACCTTATAAGCGGATGATAAAGGCTCAACACCTAGTACATGCTTTTGTATCAATACAAGATCTAAGGTTGAAACTCCATTCAATGGACTATCATCTTTTTCTGCTTGTATTTCATAGTTAGCAAAATTTGGAACCTCATCAAAAAAGTATCCACCATCAGATTCTGTCATCATTTGGTTGTACCATGGGGTAGGACTCTCCATTCTTACCATCGCTTCCTCAACCATCAAGTCTTCTTCTGTATAGATATTACCAGCTACTCTAGAAGAACCAGTTGGATCATCTTCGCATACATCTGTATCGTTATCCTGAAGAATTAGTAATACTTCACAGAAGTCAGAATTACCGAACTCATCAGCAACCCACATTTGTAACGGAATGACTGTGCTTATTCCATTAGGAATATCATCGCAATCAAAACTAAGTGAAGAACCAGTCTGACCAGTATGTGGATCGGTTAGGGTAAATGTTAGCTCATTATCATTACAAGTACCCGTAACATTGTCAAAACTTCCGAAATCAAAATCATTCGCCCAAATTTCTACAATTCCTGTATTCGTATCCACAATTACGGAAACAGCAGAACTTACACAGTGTAGGTTAGGTGCTTGCGTATCGATTACACAATATTCATAAGTACATGAGTTTACATTGTCACAAAAATCTACAATCGTCCATGTGATATCATGACATCCATACATATGGATTCCATTTGCATTTCTACCTTCTCCTGTTGCGTCTATCGTACCATCTTGATTGAAATCTATCTCATAAGTAACCAACATTGGCATATCAGATAGTGCAGAACAAGCATCTGTACCTTCCTCTTGTGATAATACGAGGACACCATCTGTATCGAGACCAGAAGTATTTACATCACAACCAACGGACGCTCCACCATCAATATTTCCTCCAGCATTTGTACAATCGAAAACCGGTGGTTCTATGTCATTAATCTTGAGTACTTGTACATAAGTCGCTATTCCGCCAGAACTAGGGTCATTAGGATCATATGTACACCAATCTATTACCGTCCAAGTTCTTAGTATTTTCAAACAAGCATTTTCTACTTCATCAAAAACT
>Ga0114956_1000160_pt1 | contig 42469 bp, 39 predicted proteins | sample MaitaG_FD_87304 | JGI IMG/M metagenome (GOLD analysis project Ga0114956, IMG submission 87304) | Marine algal microbial communities from Maine, USA - Maine_Asex2 metaG | ecosystem: Host-associated > Algae > Red algae > Unclassified | place: Maine, USA | collected 2015-01-05 | reverse complement strand
TTTGAAGAAAGGACATGACATCTTATTAGAAGGTGAAGCAGCAAAGTCAACTAACGACGGTGCAAGTGTAACTACCTTTGCAATTCAACCGCCTAATTTCACAGGCATGTCACCTATTCCAAAAGTTGTAGTGACAGTTGGTGATGAGGTGAAAGCCGGCGATCATCTCTTTTTTGATAAAAAAAGACCAGAGATTCAATATGTTGCTCCAGTTAGTGGAGAAGTCATTGCGATCAATCGAGGGGCAAAACGTTCGATTGCGGAAGTAGTGATTTTGGCAGATAAAGAAATGAAATACAAATCTATGGATGCGCCTAATTTGGCAGATTGCAGTCGAGAAGATTTGGTGACTTTTTTATTGAATAGTGGAGCATGGACTTTTCTTAGACAAAGACCTTTTAATTTAGTGGCTGATCCAGCAGATACTCCTCGGAATATTTTTGTTTCTACATTTGATTCTGCGCCTTTGGCTCCAGATTTAAATTATGTGGTAGCGGGCAATGAAGCTGCTTTCCAAAAAGGATTAGATGTTTTAGGAAAATTTGCACCTGTTCATTTAGGTTTAAATGCAAAAGGGAACGAAGCACCAAGTCATGCTTTTACTCAAGTAGAAGGTGTTAGCAAAAATTGGTTTCATGGAAAACATCCTGCTGGAAATGTAGGTATCCAAATTCATCATACTGCTCCAATTACCACTTCCTCAAAAGTGTGGGTAGCAGGTGTGCAAGATGTCATCACGATTGGTAAATTATTTACCGAAGGAAAATTTGATGCTTCTCGAATGGTAGCTGTTACTGGTGCTGAAGTTGAAAATCCTCAATATGTAAAAACTTACCTCGGAGCAAGTATCGAAGGTTTAGTCAAAGGTAATTTAAAACCTGTGGAAGAAGGAAAAACGATTCGATTTGTATCAGGTGATGTGCTTTCTGGAAAAGAAACTTCAACGGAAAGTTACCTTGGATATTACGACGATCAAGTGACTGTTCTAGAAGAAGGAGATGAGTATGAAATGTTTGGTTGGTTGTTGCCTTTGGCTCCACGTCCAACTATTTCAGGAACTTTCCCAAATGCTTTATATCCAGATTTAAAATTTCAAGCGAATACCAATACGCATGGTGAGAAACGTGCATTTGTTGTAACGGGACAATACGAAAGTGTTTTACCGATGGATATTTATCCACAACATTTGATGAAAGCGATCATCACGAATGATTTCGAAAGAATGGAAGGTTTAGGTCTGTTAGAATTGGCAGAAGAAGATGTAGCATTATGTGAATTTGCTTGTACTTCTAAACAACCATTGCAAAGTATTTTAAAACAAGGATTGGACGCTATGCGTGACCAATAGTAATATAACTCCTTGACTATCAAGGAAGTAAAGTTAAATTAAATTAATAACATGGGTTTATTAAAATTTTTAAAGAAAATTGAACCAGACAAAAAGTCGTCTCCATTCCTGCATACTTTGTTTGATGGATTCTTCACTTTTGCCTACGCTCCAGATACGGTAACTAAAGGTGGTGTTCATATCAAAGATGGTATGGATTTGAAAAGATTGATGGTGCATGTGGTTTTAGTTTTACAATTATGTTATGCTTTTGGTTCATTAAATATTGGACATCAGCACTTTTCTGCACTTGGAATGTATCCAGATTTTTTCGATGCATTTCATTTGAAAATCGTTTATGGATTGATTCAACTCATTCCAATTTTTGTTGTTGCACACTTAGTTGGTTTGGGTATCGAATTTTGGTACGCAGCAAAAAAAGGACACGCGATAGAAGAAGGATTCTTAGTTTCAGGAGCATTGATTCCATTAATTATGCCGCCAGATGTGCCATTGATTTGGTTAGCATTGGCAGTTGCATTTGCAGTAATTATTGGAAAAGAAGCATTTGGTGGAACAGGAATGAATATTTTTAATATAGCTTTATTAGCGAGAGCATTTATCTTCTTTGCTTATCCTACGGAAATGGCTGGAGATACCATGATAACTGGAAAAGAGGTTTGGGTATCAGGATTAATATTTGACCCTGACTTATTAAAATTAGAAGAACCTATAAAACAACAAGTTTCCTATTATAATTGGTGGTCGCATGGAATCTTTGATTCAATATTTGAAACATTCGGTTGGAGAACATTTGGTGAAGGGGGTGTCGCCGTAGCTGACAGTTTCACAGGTGCAACGCCACTAGGTTTAGCAAAAACTGGTGGATGGGCAGCAATAGCAGAAGTCTATACGCCAACTCAAATGTGGTGGGGAGGAATACCTGGCTCAATTGGTGAAAGTTGTAAACCGTTTATCATAGTTGGTGCAGCAGCATTAATTGCTATGAAAGTAGCTAGCTGGAGAGTGATGGTAGGAATGATTATAGGATGTGCCTTAACTGGATTGTTGATGAATGGATTTACGGCAGGTTATGAAGACCCAAGTTTATCTTATTTGCAAATTCCATGGTACTACCATTTCTATATGGGAAGTTTCCTCTTCTCAATGGCATTCATGGCAACCGATCCAGTAACGGCAGCTTCCACAAATCGAGGAAAATGGATTTATGGATTTTTTATTGGAGCAGTAGGATTGATCATTCGAGTAATGAATCCAGCTTATCCAGAAGGATGGATGTTGGCGATATTATTTATGAATGTTTTCGCTCCTCTTATTGATCACTACGTGTTAGAATCTAACATGACAAAAAGATTAAAACGTGCATAGTACAAATCAAGTCTTAATATTTGTTTTCGTAATGACTACTATAGTTGCCGTAGGGTTAACTGGATTACGAGAAGCTACGAAACCATTAGCAGATGCTAATGAAGCTATTTTTAATAAAAAAGGAGTTTTGGCAGCTGTTAGGGTTCAGATTGGAGAAGATCCCAAAAGCTGGGGCAACGAAGAAGTAGAATCTGAGTTTGCTAAAGTAAAAGGATATGTCTTTGATTACAAAGGAAATCCGATCCAAGATATGGTTGCGATCGACTTAGAAAAAAATCGAGATAAAAATAATAAACTAGCAGTTGAAGAACGAGCTTTCCCAGTTTGGGTTTATGAAAAAGAAGGAGAAGAGTATTACGTTGTTTCTGTTTATGGAAAAGGACTATGGGATAAAATATGGGGAACAGTTGCTTTGAAAAGCGACCTCAATACTATCGTTGGAGTTAACTTTGATCACAAAGGAGAAACACCTGGATTAGGAGCGGAGATTAAAGATAGTCCTGCTTTTAAATCACAATTTGAAGGTAGAAAAATTTACAACGCAGCTGGAGAGTATAAATCTATCATCGTAAGAAAAGGTGGTGCAAAAGATAAAATTCATGAAGTAGATTCTATTTCAGGAGCAACGATCACGGGTGATGGCGTAACGGATATGTTTGTAGAAGGATTGGCTTATTATCAACCAATCTTGGAAGCAGCTAAGAAAATGAAATAATAGAAATTGAGTGTTTTATAGCATTTTTCAATTTCAAAAAACTTTTTAAATAATTCGTTCTTTAATAAAGAAATTTGTTGAGGAACCAAATAATTAAAACATGGCAGAAACAGCAACTCAAGATGTTGTAGAAGTAAAAGAGCCTAGTTTTCCTTTTGGAAAAAAAGAAAAGCAATTAATTACTGATCCATTGATGGACAATAATCCAGTTACGATTCAAGTATTGGGAATTTGTTCAGCATTGGCTGTTACGACGCAGGTTTTTCCTTCGTTTGTAATTTCTATCGCAGTAGTTTTTGTATGTGCTTTTTCAAGTTTGGCAACTTCTCTACTTCGAAATAATATCCCGACGCAAGTTCGTATGATTGTCCAATTGGTCATCATTGCAACTTTGGTAACGGTGGTAGAATTAGTATTGAAAGCTTTTAGTTTTGAAGTATATAAACAACTTTCTGTATTCATCGGATTAATCATTACTAACTGTATCGTAATGGGACGTTTGGAAGCATTCGCCATGGCAAATAGACCATGGAAATCTTTCTTAGATGGAATTGGAAATGGATTAGGTTATGGATTGATCTTATTGATCGTTGCTTTTTTCAGAGAATTATTTGGAAAAGGAACATTATTCGTAGGAAGCCCTGCGGAGATATTTATCATTGGAGCAAATAATGCAACTACTTCTTACTGGATTAATACTGCGGCGGAAAGTGGATTTGGAAGTTATTTCAGTTGGTATGCCAATAATAACTTAATGGTATTACCAGCAGCGGCAATGTTTATCATCGGAATTTTTATCTGGTGGCAAAGAAGTAGAAATCCAAAATTAGTAGATATTTCATAAATAACGGTTAACTGTGAACGGTGAATGATTAACAATTCCCACTTCATAGTTTTTAGTTAGAAAAATGGTGAGTTAAGTTTTTACAAAAAAGGGTTAACCGTTAACCGTTCACCATTAATCATTAACAGTTAAATTTAGAACATGGAATTTTTTAATGTTTTTATAAAATCTGCATTCATTGAAAATATGGTCTTGGCCTATTTCCTTGGAATGTGTTCTTTCCTTGCCGTTTCAAAAACTGTAAAAACAGCTTTTGGTTTAGGATTGGCAGTAATCTTTGTATTGGCGGTAACGATGCCAATCAACTGGATGATTAACAAATATTTATTAGGTGAAACTGGAGTTTTCGGAACAGACTTGACCTTCTTACGTTTTATCTTATTTATTGCCGTAATTGCCTCAATGGTACAATTGGTAGAGATGGTGATTGAAAAAGTTTCTCCATCATTATATAATTCATTAGGAATTTTTCTTCCATTGATTACAGTAAACTGTGCCATTTTAGGAGGTTCATTATTCATGGTTTCACGAGAATACAACCTTTCAGAATCTGTTGCGTTTGGTTTAGGAGGAGGGTTTGGATGGTTCTTGGCAATTATTGCTTTGGCAGCGATTCGAGAAAAATTAAGATATTCAAATGTGCCACCAGCATTGCGTGGATTAGGAATGGCATTTATTTTAACTGGATTGATGGGGATGGCATTTATGAGTTTGATGGGAATCGATCCAACGGTTTATTCTGTAGGAAATTAATTAATTAGTTCATTAACTGTTTTATAAAAAAATCATTGTCAACCTAAAATCAAAAATAAGAACAACCAAAAGAAGTGATGTTTTTGATTTTCGATTGATGTAAAAAATGAATTTTTTGTAAAACTCAAATAGGTAATATGCTTTTATTTAGTATTACAACATTAGCTTTTGCATGGATGGTATTCGTTGCCGTGATATTATTGTTATCAATGATGTTAATTCAAGCAAGAAAGAAATTAGTACCTCAAGGAAATGTCTCTATTGTCGTAAATGGTGATACAGAAAATCCACTTTTGGTACAACCTGGTTCGTCATTATTGACCGTGCTTTCTGGGCAAAATATTTTCCTACCATCAGCATGTGGTGGTGGTGGTACTTGTGCGATGTGTGAATGTCATATCGACAGCGGTGGAGGAGATGTTTTACCAACAGAATTAAATCACTTGTCAAGAAAAGAAGTAGCGGAAAATATGCGAATTGCATGTCAAGTAAAAGTTCGAGAAGACATGGAGATTAGAATCCCAGAAGAAATTTTTGGTATTAAAAAATGGGAATGTGAAGTTATCTCTAATTATAACGTGGCAACATTTATCAAAGAGTTTATTGTAAAACTTCCAGAAGGAGAGAATCTTGATTTTGAAGCAGGAGGTTATATTCAAATAGATGTACCTAAAATAGAAGTGCCATTTAAATCAATGGATATTACGGCACATCCAAAATATCATGATACACCAGATAAATTCCAAAAGGATTGGGATAATTTTAAAATGTGGGACTTGACTATGAAAAATGACGAGGAAGTTTTTCGAGCGTACTCTATGTCAAATCACCCTGCGGAAGGAGATATTGTATCCTTGACCATTCGTATTGCAACTCCTCCACTTAAATGGGGAGTAGATAGTGAAGGAAAACGTAAATGGGAAGGTTATCTACCAGTTAATCCTGGTATTTGTTCTTCATATGTATTCGGTTGTAAGCCAGGTGATAAAGTAACTATTTCTGGCCCTTATGGTGAATTTTTCATCAAGCCTACAAAAGCAGAAATGTTATATGTTGGTGGAGGTGCAGGAATGGCACCGATGCGTTCTCACTTATACCACTTATTCCATACCTTAAAAACAGGTCGAAAAGTAACTTTCTTTTATGGTGGTAGAACTCGACAAGAGTTATTCTATGTTGAAGAATTTAGAGAAATAGAAAAGGAGTTTCCTAATTTTACATTTGCGGTTGCCTTGGATGGGCCACTACCAGAAGATAACTGGGTATTGAAAAAAGATTTAGATGACCCGGAAGGTGATGGATTCAAGGGTTATGTTCACAATGTTGTAATTGATGAGTTCTTGAGTAAACATCCAGAACCAGAGGAATTAGAATTATACTTCTGCGGACCTCCAATGATGAATCAGTCTGTTATCAAAATGGCAGACGATTGGGGAATCCCTGAAGAGAATGTAGCATTTGATGATTTTGGAGGGTAATCTTCCATCATTTTAAGATAAAGAAAACGGCTTATTCAGAAATGGATAAGCCGTTTTTTATTTACCGATTCTCCTTCGCAAATGGCGGAACCCATTCCTTCTTCTTCATAATCTCCTTCACCTCAGTATATGACAATGGATAAAAATCATGACAATCGACTCCAACATCAAATGCCTGCGCATGAATATCATCAGGCAACGAACCATGCGAATGACCATACAAATGAAAACTCCCATGATGTTTTTTATTCCATTGCTTAATTGCATAATGAAATAAAACAATCATCTGATAACCTCGCTTAAATTCAGGATCATCCACGACGAGTTCAAAATAATCTTTGATCCATTCGAAACGGAATTTATAAGTCAAGGCTTGCTTTTCGTGATTGCCTTTGATGAGATAAATCTTTCCATTCAGTCGATCTAATAATTTTTTGATACTGCCTTGCGGACGAAAAGCTACATCACCAAGGTGATAAACTTCATCGTCGGATTTCACTTTTTCATTCCAACGTTGAATCATAACTTCATCCATTTCATCAGCATTTTCGAAAGGGCGATTGGAAAATTTAATAATGTTCTTGTGACCAAAATGATGATCGGAGGTGAAAAATAAGTTGCTCATTTTAGTAAAATTTTTTATGTAAAAGTACTTTCGTAGCTCCGGCTACAAAAAAATATTATTCCGTAGCGAGAGCTATGGAAGTACAAAAAAAAATCGCTTCGACCAAGGTCAAAGCGATTGCAAAGAGAATCCAAAAAACTAACTAAAACTAATTTATCTTTAATTCGTTGGTAATTGATTGTTGTGTGTTAGTAATCAATTCAACGGTATATTTTCCTTTACTTAATAAGTTTAAATCTAATTCGTAAATGCTATTTTCGGGCAATTCTGACACATCTTCTGCTTTTACAAATTCCCCATTTTTGGTTACTTTTATTGTTTGAATCCGATCATCTAAAATATCAAAGTCAATCATTAAAATATTACCTAGCTCATTCATATAAAAAATATGAGCAAAGTGTTTGGCTGATAAAATTCCAAAGTGTTTAAGATTGATTACCGGTTTACTATTCAATATACTAGCAAAAATAGATAGTAAAATAACTACAAAACAAAATGTCAACATTTCCATGATTATGTCTAAATTTGACGTGCTTCGACTACATCAAGCTGTCAAGCAATTTTGGTTAATTATTACGAATATCCAGGTACTAGTTAGGGAAAAATTATAGGGAAGTAGTTAGGATTTCGTTTTCTCAAAGTGTAAAAGTATGTTTGTATAGGTTCCTTTTTTTAAGAAAACCTACTATTGTATGTTTGACTAAAATAGAGCAATTCCTATGCCAAAGTCTGTTTTTTTGCTGTCACGGATTCTTTTTTCATGAAAAAAGTTAAATTTTTCTACGAAATATCAAAAAAAGGACAAATTGTGACATGCAAAAAAATACATTTTAATTTTATATTATTAAATAATAGTTTTATTGATTAAAAAAAATTGTGACATATGAAGATTGGAGTAATTAGAGAAGGAAAAGTACCACCAGATTCAAGAGTACCCTTGACACCTGAACAATGTGCTTTTTTAAACAAATCAGGAAAAGTAGAAATCGTAGTGCAACCATCCCCAAATCGATGCTTCGATGATGAATCTTATCAAAAAGCGGGGATTTCGCTCCGAGAAGATCTCACAGATTGCGATGTTTTGATGGGAGTAAAAGAAGTACCAATAGAACAGTTGATCCCCGATAAAACCTATTTTTTCTTTTCACATACGATAAAAAAACAATCGTATAATAGAGATTTACTATTGGCTATTTTGGAAAAAAACATTCGATTACTCGATTATGAAGTTCTGACTAATGAAAAAGGTCAACGACTCATCGCTTTTGGAAAATTTGCGGGGATGGTTGGTGCGCACAATGGAGTGATGACTTACGGAAATCGAACGGGCGAATTTAATTTAAAGCGAATGAAAGATTGCCATGATTACGCTGAAGCAAAATCCATTTATAAAAAATTAGATTTGCCGCCTATGAAAATTGTGCTGACTGGGAACGGACGGGTAGCCAACGGTGCAGCCCAAGTTTTGATGGATATGGATATTAAAAAGGTGTCACCAGAAGATTTTGTGGAAAATGAATTTCAGCATGCGGTGTTTACTCAACTAGATTGTGTCGATTACGCAGCTCATAAAAATGGGAATACTTTCAATCTTCAAGATTTTTTCCAAAACCCTCAAAACTACGAGTCCATTTTTACACCTTATATACAAACAAGTGATTTGATGATAAATGGAATCTTCTGGGATAACAAAGCGCCTGCGTTTTTTACCAAGGAAGAAATGAAGAAAAGTGATTTTCGAATCAAAGTCATCGCTGACGTAACTTGCGATATTGCACCAGTTGCTTCGATTCCTTCGACACTTCGAGCATCGACTATTGCTATCCCATTGTTTGGATATGATCCAATTGCTGAGGCAGAAGCAGCTCCACATCAAAAAAATGTTGTCGATATGATGACGATTGATAATTTGCCAAATGAATTACCACGAGATGCTTCGCAAGCATTTGGAGAACAATTTATAGAACATATTTTTCAAGAGTTGTTGGAGCAAAAAGAAGCTGGTGTAATTGAAAGAGCAAGTGTTTCAGAAAATGGGGATTTAGGAAAACACTTTGAATATTTGAGAGATTATGTGGAAGGGTAGTTTAGTTTTCTAACTCACAAGGTGATTCGAGGTTTAATGCTGTCAACTTAAGAGTGTTGGATATTTAATAAATTACTAAGTTAACAACATTAGATTCGAGGTCATCTTGTGAGTACTAGTTTTTATTCTTTCGATTAAAGAAAAGCTGTGCACCAAAACGAATTCCATAATCTAAATTTCGGTTAGCATTGAACTGAGCAAAGGACGCTCGAAAGGTACTTTCTAGAGCAATATTTTCAGTCAAAAAATAATTTACTCCAAATCCAGCTCCTGCCAAAAAAGCAAAATCCAAATCTTCTGCCGTTGCATGAATACCAGCAACGCCAAGCATTTGTTCCGCAAAAAGATGTGTTGATTTTTTAGAATATAAATATACTCTCATAAATGGCATCAGACCTAATGTCAAAAATGTTGACCCATCTCCATTCTCAATACTAAATGAAGTTTGACTGCCCACCATCAATTTATCAGAAACCATATATCCAAAATTAGGTGTCAGAGTTAAACTGAATTTTACGTCTTCGATAAAAGCAAAATTATTTCCGCCACTTAAATCTTTTAGAATTCCTGTGGTGGAACCAATGACTCGTGTTCCTTTATCGATTTGGGAAAAACTGATTTGGGATGAAAATATAAAAAGGAAAATCAAAATTAAAAGTTGAAGAGGGGAGGAGTTTATATAATTCATAGCGATACTTGTATTTTTAAAACGAAGAGAGAGGGGAATATTTATGCAATGATTAAAATTTATTTTTCAAAAAATCAAAAGCAAATTTTAGATTCAACATGCCAAGCAAGAATGCTAATCCAATTCCTGCTGACAAACTCAACCCAAATCGAATCACCCAATTCAAATCTAGAAAGTAATAACAAGCATAGATAATTATAACAATACAAATACAAAAAAGTAAAACGCGAATAATTTCCCTAAAATTGGTTTTCCAATCAAATTCTTTTTTTGCCAAAAATATTTGCGCAAGCATAGAAAAAAACTGAGTAACTAAAGTGGTCCAAGCTGCTCCCAATGCACCATATTTTGGAATTAAAATATAATTGAAAACAATATTTAAAATAACTGCGAAGACTAAAATGTAATTCATTTTTTGCAAACTTCCATTAGCCGTCAGCAAAGTGCCAAAAATATAAGTCCCACTCACGGCAATAAAACTCAACATCAAAATACCTAAAACTTCTCCCCAATAGGGAGTTGCTTCGAGGTATAATAATTCAACAATTTCATTTTGGAAAAAATAAGTAGCGACACTCAAAGTAATTGCGCCTGACCAAATCATCAGCACACTCATTTTTACCAAAGGCAAAATGGAATTTTTTTCTTTCAACATTTTTGCAAACATCGGCAACAGTAATCCCGCAAATAAAAATCCGATCATATTACTCGCATCCAATAAGCGATAACCTGCGCCATATATGCCAGATTCCTCTTCTCCGTTTATTAAAATTCGCTCTACCATTACCACATCAATTCGAGTATAAATGGACATTAAAAAAATGACTAAAGCGTAGGGCGCACTTTTTTTCAAAATACTTTTAATAAATGTAAAGTCAATGTTATAAGAAGGTGCTACGAGTTTATTTTTTACAATAAAAAAAGCAATAAGTGCGGTGAGAAAAAACGAAGCAGTCTGCGCATAAACAAACCATTCAATTTGAAATCTCCCAGAAAACGTAGGTAGCCAAAGCAATGCGCCACAAATAAAAATCATCAACAATTTATCCAAAGCGGAAATCACACTATCAATTCGATACATTCCCAAACCTGAAATATTGCTTCGGAAATAATAAATGAATTGCGCCAAAATCATATTGATGGAAAGAAAAAGTAAAATATACCACACTTCAAAATCATATTCCCACACCCAAGCCATCAAAAAAATGACCACTAAATATGCGCCACCCAACAAAGTTTTTATTGCTAAAATATTGGGAAAGTATTGTTGCAGTAAATTCGGATTTTGAGAAATCGACCGATTATTAAAATTCTGAATGCCAAAATCATTAATGATTCCAAAGAGGTAAGTCAAACTTAAAAGCGTAAAATAAACTCCATAAGTTTCAGTCCCAACCACATTCTGAACAGTACGATCAATGCCAAAAATAAAGAACGGTTTAATCAGGAGATTAATGGAAATGAGGAAAATAATATTGAGTGAGAACTCTCGATTCATCTGGAGGAATTTTGAATTTTGAATGATGAATTTTGAATCTGTTGAAAATAATGGAATGCATGATTTGCAGCAAATTCAAAATTCAAAATTCTTCATCCAAAATTAGTTACTAAGCATCACCGGCATTACGAGCATCAAAATATCTTCCCCTTCTTCTTTTTGAGTTGGGTGAAGAATTCCAGCACGTGTGGAAGTGGAGAGCTCCATTTTGATTTCTTCGGTATCCAAAACATTTAACATTTCAATTAAAAATTTTGCATTGAAACCGATGGTCAAAGGATCACCATTATAAGTACATGGTAATTGCTCTGTTGCTTCGTTAGAAAAATCTAAATCTTGCGCAGAAACAGTTAAACTGCTTTCTGTGATTTTTAAGATAACTTGATTTGTCGTTTTGTTGGCGTATATAGCAATACGTTTGAGTGAATTTTGAAAGTCACTTCTTGGAACGGATAAAGTATTTGGATTGTCAGTAGGAATTACTGCATTATAATCTGGATAACGTGCATCAATCAATCGACAAACCAGATGAATATTTCCAGCACTAAAAAATGCATTAGCATTGTTAAATGACAACTTCAAATCTTCATCATTTGGCAACGAACCTTTCAAAAGATTCAATGCTTTTTTAGGAATGATAAAAGAAGTTGACACTTGACTATTGACATTCGAGAAAGTATATTTTACCAATTTGTGAGCATCAGTCGCCACGAAAGTCAATTTATTAAAATCCACTTGCAAGTAAACGCCAGTCATCGCAGGTCGCAAATCATCATTACTCGTAGCGAACAAAGTTTTGGAAATTGCTTTTCCCAACAAACTTGAATTCAAAGTCACCGTGTCCACTTCTTCCGCTTGAGGAATGTTTGGAAATTCATCTCCATTTTCACCTGCCAATTTATATTTTCCATAAGCAGAAGTAATTTCGATGCCATAATTTTCTTCATTGACATTGAAAGTAACTGGTTGTCCAGGCAATTCTTTTAAAGTATCTAACAATATTCTAGCAGGTACAGCTACTCGACCATTTCCGTCAGAATTTACATCAACGGTAGTAATGATAGATGTCTCCAAATCGGTTGCTGAAATGGTCAAATTTCTACCTTCTATTGTAAATAAAAAATCTTCGAGAATAGGTAAGACAGGATTGGATCCGATGGCTCCGCTTGCTATTTGGAGGTGCTTCAATAAATCAGATGAGGATACGCTGAACTTCATAGTGGTTCTATTTTTTTTCAATTTTAAGGATAGACTGTTTTAGTCCTTTAACATCAGTCTGCAAAAATACGTGTTAGTAACCATATTTTTTCAATAAATCATCAACATTATGTTAATAACTTTTTTGTTGCTTTTGCATGAGAAATCTTCCACAAAACGTGGTAATCTGCTTTAGCAGATCGTATCATAACTGTCAAGTTTGCTAAAGCAGATTACCACATTTTGTAGAAGACTAATTATTAAAAATTAAGATAGTAAAAGTGGTATTTTGAATTATAGGATATCAGAAAAAGTAAACTATTCTTTTAGAAAAAAAGAGTAAATTTGCGCACTTTTTTAGCGACATTTTTTAAATGAAAGTAAAGGATGGCAGACAGATCGATTCAACCTGAAATTAAAGATATTTCTAATATTTATATTCCTGATCATCAAGAACATCAGTTGGACAATGGGATCCCTGTTTACGAAGTAAATATGGGGACTCAAGAGATATTGAAGATGGAAATTATTTTCCATGCCGGTCGCCCGTTTGAACATCAAAAATTGGTGGCTCGAACTACTTCGGCTTTGTTGCGAGAAGGGACAAAAAAAATGAAGGCAGCGGAGATTCATGAGATGGTCGATTTCTATGGAGGAACGTTAAGTGTCCCCGTCAATTTAGATACTTCAAATATTGTTTTGTACAGCTTGACGAAACACTTTGAAAAATTGTTAGGAGTCTTGTCTGAAATTTTATTGGAACCTGCATTTCCTGAGGCGGAGTTAGAAATTTTTAAAAAAAATAATAAGCAACGACTGCAAGTTGATTTGACTAAAAATGATGTGGTAGCATATCGAACAGTTACCGAAAAGATTTTTTCTCCAACGCATCCTTATGGCTACAATAGTCAGGCGGAAACTTATGATAATTTATCCCGCAAAGAATTGTTGCATCACTTTGATCGGAATTTTCATGCAGGAAATTGTAAGATTGTAATTAGTGGAAAAACAAGTCCTAAAATTATCAACTTACTCAATGAATATATTGGAAAAACCTTAGTTAAAAAAGTAGTAGTAAAAAATAATGTCATTGAAACAAATCTGTCTGCGGAAAAAGTAAAAATTCATTTGCCAAATACGCTGCAAACTGCAATCAGGTTAGGTTGCAAATTGTTCAATCGGCATCACGAGGATTACATTGATTTTTATATTTTGAATACGATACTTGGTGGATATTTTGGATCAAGGTTGATGTCAAATATTCGAGAGAAAAAAGGATATACTTATAATATTTTTTCAACGTTAGATCCGATGCATTTTGATGGATATTTTTATGTGGGAACTGAAGTGGGAAATGAATTTGTCGAACCAACTTTGAAGGCTATTTATGGAGAGTTTGATAAATTAAAAAATGAACCGATCAAGAAGGAAGAATTAAAAATGGTTCAAAACTATTTGATGGGATTCTTTTTGACGAATTTGGATGGTGCATTTAATGTAGCAGAGCTGGTGAAAATTTCGAAATCAGAAAATTTGCCCAAAGACTTTTTTAAAAATATGGTCAATCGAGTACAGTCAATTACGGCAGAAGAATTGATGGGACTTTCACAGAAATATTTGAACGAGGAAAAGATGTGGGAAGTGGTGGTTGGAGTTTAAGCTTCTGAATATCTAACCCTCAACAAGGAATAACCAATGTCCAACTTATTGAAGATGAGCTTTTTATATAGTTATTGGTAATTGGTTATTCCTTGTTGAATATTGGATATTCCTCACCGATTAGAGCCTTGAAAGTCAGCTAAGAACTTCGAATATTTTTTGCTATCTTCACCCCAAATTTTTAAAGAGGTTTTTCAATATTTTAAAAGTTTTTTTTAATCAAAAAAATAGACTAAAAAACAGAGAAAATATAAATGAAATTATTCAAATTTTTTACTCAAGAATTAGCAATTGACTTGGGAACAGCTAACACGCTGATTATCCAAGATGGAAATATAGTGATAGATGAGCCTTCCATTGTAGCATTGAATAGATCAACTGGAGAAACGATTGCAGTAGGTAGGAAGGCGATGCAAATGCATGAAAAAACACATGATAATATAAAAACAATCAGACCTTTGAAAGATGGAGTGATTGCAGATTTTCAGGCAGCAGAAAGTATGATCGAGGGAATGATAAATATGGCTGGAAATAAACGAAAGTTTTTTACTCATCTGAAAATGGTTATCTGTATTCCTTCTGGAATTACTGAAGTAGAAAAAAGAGCGGTGTTTGATTCTGCGGATCATGTGGATTCTAAGGAAACGTATTTGATTCATGAACCAATGGCGGCGGCACTTGGAATTGGGCTAGATGTGGAAGAGCCAATTGGAAATATGATTATTGATATAGGAGGTGGAACGACGGAGATTGCAGTTATTGCATTGTCTGGAATTGTATGCGATCAATCTATCCGAATTGCTGGAGATGAATTTACGAGTGATATTATGAACTACATGAAGCGTCAACATAATATCCTGATCGGAGAAAGAACTGCGGAGCAAATTAAAATTCATGTTGGCTCTGCATTGCATGAATTGGAAAATCCACCTGAAGATTATGCGGTGAACGGAAGAGATTTAATGACTGGTATTCCAAAACAAATTTATGTGGCATATACCGAAATCGCTCACGCACTAGATAAATCTATTAGCAAAATTGAAGACGCTGTTTTGCGAGCATTGGAAACTACACCTCCTGAGTTAGCATCAGATATTTATAAAACAGGTTTGCATTTGACTGGCGGAGGAGCATTGTTACGAGGTTTGGATATACGAATTGAGGCAAAAACAAAACTTCCTGTCCATGTAGCAGATGATCCATTACGAGCAGTAGTGAGAGGAACAGGAATTGCTTTAAAAAACTCAGATCGATTTTCCTTTTTAATAGATAGAAAAAGCGTTTAACAACTAATGGTTAATGGTTAATTTCGCAAACGGGATTCACCATTTACCATTGTTACCCATCTTCGTCATGAGACAATTAGTTGCAATATTTACGAGAAGTGGAGGAATTTTGGTTTTCTTAATTTTGGAAGTCATCTGTCTTTCGCTAGTGGTAACTTTCAATAAAGATCAACGAGAAATCTACCATAATTCTAGAAGCATCATGTCAGATAGTATGATGCATGGTTGGGACGAAATCACTCAGTTTTGGAATTTGTCAGCAGTCAATGATAGTTTAGCAGGAGTTATCGCAGAATTAAAACAGCAACAAGATGAGGCTAAGTTTTTAAAAACGATTCAACAAGATTCAGCAAAATATTCAACAGAAGACTTTGAACAACGATACACTTACACTTCCGCAAAAGTCGTTAGTAATACGATCAACTTACCCAACAATTTTTTGACATTAGATAGAGGAATCAGAGATGGAATCAATACTCGAATGGGAGTTTTTGATAACAGAGGAATAGTTGGAATCGTTATTCGTTCTAATAATCGATATTCGCAAGTAATGTCAATTTTACATAGAGACTCAAAAATAAGTGCAAAGATCGCAAGACTAAATGCATTTGGGACAATGGTATGGTCGAGTATTGGAAATCCAAAATTGATGGAGTTGAAATATATTCCAAAACACTTAAATCCAAAAATTGATGACATCATTCAGACCAGCGGTGCATCTTCTTATTTTCCAGGAGGACTTCCAATTGGAAAAATTAAAGAGATAGAAGAAGATCCCCAAGGTGGAAATTTTCACTCAATTACAGTAGAATTATTTAATGATTTGAGTACAACTGAATATGTGAACATTGTCAATAATTTATTCAAAGAAGATTTTAAAGAAATAGAAGAGGGGGCAACAAATGAATAATACGAGACTTACCCATTCATTACGATTTATATTTTTGGTATTTATTCAAGTCTTGATATTTAGACAGATGACTATTGGTTGGGGAGATTTCAATTATGTACATGTGATGGTCTATCCATTATTTATTTTATTATTGCCCATTCGGATTCCTGATCCATTGTTAATTTTTTTAGGATTTTTAATTGGAATGGCTGTGGATATTTTTTATACTTCTTATGGTGTTCATGCGAGTGCTACTGTTTTTTTAGCATTTCTTCGTCCTATTGTTTTAAAAACCTTGACTCCAAGAGGAGGTTATAATATTAACCATAGTCCTAATATTAAAAACTATGGATTTACTTGGTTTTTGATTTATTCGAGTTCATTATTATTTTTCCATTTTTTATTTTATTTTATCGTAAGTGTTTTCACCCATCTGTACTGGTTAGAAATTGTGTTGAGAACAATATCAAGTTTTATAGTTTCTTATGTTATAATATTATTGTATGTGAGAATTTTTAGTCCAAAGGATTAGGTTTTATTTTGAGAGTTATTGTGTTATTGGTTATTAAGTTAATTAGTTATTCCCAATAACCCAATAACCCAATAACCCAATAACCCAATAACCCAATAACTAAGTATTTAAAATCCAATGAAAGATACTTTATTATATCGGCAGCGAGTGATTCAATTCATATTTTTTCTTTCCGCAATTGTATTGTTAGGAAAGGCATTTTACATTCAAGTATGGGATAAAAGTTCGAGTGAATATGCGGAAGCAGCGACTTTTGGAACTAACATTTTATATCCTTCGAGAGGACTAATTTTTGATCGAAACGATAAGTTATTAGTCAACAATAATGCAATGTTCGATTTGATGTTTACTTACAATCAAATCGATCCTAAAATGGATACGCTTGAATTTTGTGAATTACTCAATATCACCAAAAAAGATTTTATAAAAAATACTAACAAGAATTGGCGTAGCAATAGATACGATAAACGGCAGCCCACCACTTTTCTCAAAAAAATATCTACGGAAACTTTCGCTCGTTTTCAAGAACACCTTTTTGAATACCCTGGATTTTTTGTTCAAGTTCGAAATGTTCGCTCTTATCCTTATCCCAATGCAGCGCATCTGTTAGGATATATTAGTGAGGTGAATTCTATTCAAATTGAAAAATATGAAGGCAAATATAAAAGTGGAGATTATATCGGAGCAAGTGGTTTAGAATTAGAGTACGAAGAAAGTCTGCGAGGAGAAAAAGGGCGAGAGTTAATCTTAAAAGATAACCGAGGTCGGGAAGTAGGTGCTTATCGAGGAGGAAAAGAGAATCAACCAGCCATCTCTGGAAAGAATTTAATCTCTTCTGTTGATATTGAACTGCAAGCTTATGCGGAACAATTAATGGTCAACAAAACAGGAAGTATCGTTGCCATCGAACCTCGAACAGGAGAGATTCTGACGATGGCAAGTATGCCAACTTACGACCCTAATATTTTAACCATCAATCGAAAAAGAGGAGAAGCATTTGATCAATTACTTTCGGATTCTTTAAACCCATTTTTTGATCGAGCAGTCATGGCTAAATATCCTCCCGGTTCGATTTTCAAAACCGTCATGGGATTAGCAGCAATGGAAATGGGTGTGACTACTCCGAATCGATATATGAATTGTCCAGGGTATTTTAATAATAATGGAAATCATCAAAGGTGTCACCATAGTGGGCCAGTTCCTAATATCGAAACAGCTATTCAACATTCCTGCAATACCTACTTTTTTAATTTATTAAGAAATGCGGTGGATAAATATGGCTACACCAATCCCTATGCAGGCTTGGATACCTTGGCTAGTTACTGGGCAGATTTTGGTTTAGGTCAAAACTTGGGCGTGGACTACCCACGAGAAACCAAAGGAAATATTCCTACTTCAAAAACTTACGATTTTATGTACCCTCGTGAAAAAGGAAGTTGGCGATCACCGACGATTACTTCCATCGGCATTGGGCAAGGGGAAATTGAATTAACCACTTTGCAAATGGCTAACCTTGCTGCAATTATAGCTAACAAAGGTTGGTACCATAAACCACATTTAATCAAAGGATATAATGAAAATGGAAAGGAAATGCTTTTCGAAAAATCTGATCCTAAAAAAGTTAGAGTTAGTGAAAAATATTTCCAACCAATTATCAATGGAATGGAAAAAGTAACGACCAGCGGAACGGCAACCAATGCTGCTATTCCTGGCATTGCAATTTGTGGAAAAACAGGAACTTCCCAAAATCCACTTGGTGCCGACCATTCCGTTTTCTTCGCTTTTGCACCAAAAGATAATCCAACTATTGCTATTGCAGTTTATGTGGAACATGGTGTTTGGGGAACGAGATATGCTGCGCCGATTGCAAGTTTGATGATTGAAAAATACTTGACGGGTGAAATTTCTCCAGCCAAAAAATTCTGGGAAACTAAAATGTTGGAGGCTGATTTGATCAAAATTAATCCGTGAATTTTAATGGTTAACACCAAGATTTTGAATCCCAATGCTTAATATTTTACAAAAGAGAAGAGAGTTTTAAACCTCGGATTATGTCAACTAACCTACAACAATAAATGAGATATTTCATATTGAAATCTTACTTCTTTTTTTCCCTTCTCTTCCTATTCTTTTTTGGAAAAAATGCTTCCGCTCAAATCAAGTCTGATAGCATCTCAAAAATTAATTTACTCTTCGTAGGCGACATCATGGGACACGATCCTCAAATCGAATCAGCCGAAATCACCAAGAACAAATCTTACAATTACGAACCTTGTTTTCAATATCTAAAACCAATTATCGAACAAGCAGATTTGGCAATCGCTAATCTCGAAGTCACGCTTCCAGGCAAGCCTCCATATCGAGGTTATCCTAATTTTCGATCTCCCAATGAATTAGCTTTAGCACTTCGACTCGCAGGTTTTGATATGCTCGTTACTGCGAATAATCACTCGAATGATGCTGGCAAAAAAGGTGTCATCAATACTATTTCGACGATCAAGGATTATGGTTTTTATCAAACAGGAACTTTTAAAAATAAAGAAGAGCGAGAGTTATATTATCCATTAATTGTATATAAAAATGATTTTAAAATCGCCTTCCTAAATTATACCTACGGAACCAATGGAATCAAAACCAAACCGCCAGCCATCGTCAATTACATTGATGAAAAGTTGATCGAGCAAGACATGAAATTAGCACAACAACTTCAACCTGATGCTATCATCGTAATCACTCATTGGGGCAAAGAATATCAATATATTGAAAATAAAGAGCAAAGAAAATTGGCTGAAAAAATATTCAAGTGGGGAGCAGATTTAATTATTGGAATGCATCCACATGTGGTGCAACCGATTCGAGAAATGGAGATTTTGCAACCTGACTCTTCCATCAAAAAAACATTAGTTACCTACTCACTTGGTAATTTTATTTCAGGTCAAAAAACACCAAATACAGAAGGCGGTTTTATGTTTGAAATAACTTTGGAAAAAAATAAAAAAACGAATAAAGTAACTTTAGGAAAACATCATTATATTCCAGTTTGGCGATATGTTTATCAGGATGCTAAGAAAAAAAGTACTTACTTTGCACTTCCAATTTCAGCATTTGAAAATGGAAATGAAGCATGGATTGGCATGGATAAAGAAAATAAAAAGAACCTACAAGCCTTCGCCAAAAAGACCCGAGGGCACTTAAAAGATTCCCATAGTTCTGAAAAAATTATCACCCTAAAACAACTCGGCGATATTCCCAAATTAGATTCAATGAAAAAGGAAATCAAAAAATAATAAGAAGCATTTTTTGATTCAAAATTCACCAACTACCTGCCGGCAAAGGCAGGTTCAAAATTCAAAAATGATTGTCTCAACAATAGTCGCTACTGCGAAAAATAATGTCATCGGAAAAGATAATGACATCCCTTGGTACTTACCCGCAGATTTAAAGTATTTTAAAAAAACAACTTTGAATCATCACATTATCATGGGGCGAAATTGCTATGAGTCCATCGGTAAACCTTTACCAAAAAGGACAAATATGATTCTCACCCGAAACCCATTTTACATCGTTTCTAATTGCTATGTTTTGCATTCACTCGAAGAAGCATTGCAGATTGCAAAAGATAATGGAGAAGAAGAAGCATTCATTATTGGCGGTGCGCAAATCTATGAGTTGGGCATGAAGTATTCTGATAAATTATATTTGACAGAAGTAGATCTGGAAGTGGAAGGCGACATCATTTTTCCAAAATTAAATATGGACGAGTGGGAACTTATCAGCGAAGAGGCACACCAAGCAGATGATAAAAATGAGCACAACTACACGTTTAAAGTCTTCCAAAAAAAGTAACACTCAGCACAAACACTAAACACGTGGTGGTCTGCTTCAGCTGACCTGAAAAAGAGCAAAGTGAATTTTTCCAAACAATCTCATAAATAGTCCTTCCAAAAAGTAATAGAAATTTGATGTCGCTACGTTCTTTTTTTTAGGTCAGCTGAAGCAGACCGCCACGTGTTTTTTGAAAACCCAGTTTCTAAAAACAAGTTATCAATAACAATATGTTTCTAGTTGTATAATTAAGGAATAACAATATATGTTTCTAAATACAATTGACGAATAACAATATATTTACATTTCATAAAAAATATGTAAGTTTAGTTGAAAACAAACAACTTACATACTATGAAAGAAGACCTACTCCACTACGTCTGGAGGTTACAAAGGTTTGACTCTACCGACCTTTACACCACAGAAGGGCAACCTATCCGAATCCAAATGATTGGTGAACATAATCACCATTCTGGCCCAGACTTCACCAATGCACGTATAGAAATTGGAAAAACACTTTGGGCTGGAAATGTAGAAATGCATCTCAAAGCTTCCGAGTGGATGAGACATCAACATCAATCTGACCCAGCTTACGACAATGTAATTCTGCACGTCGTACTCGATGAAGATGAAAAAATAAGTCGTCAAAACGGTTCTCGGATTCCCTGCCTAGAATTAAAAAAACGCATCTCCTCCAAGCTGTCAAAAGTCTATCAAAAATTTCTTTATAACGAATATTGGATTCCTTGCCAACATCATTTTTACGAAGTAGGAAATATGACAAAAGTACTTTGGCTCGATCGACTTCTAGTCGAGAGGCTAGAATGTAAGACTATTGTTATAGAAAAATTATTGCAGGAAAATACTAACAATTGGGAAGCAACATTTTATCAAATACTAGCGAGAAATTTCGGTGTAAAAGTAAATGCAGAACCTTTCGAACGACTCGCTCGAACTTTGCCTTTGGCTATTTTAGGAAAACACAAAAATGATCTTTTTCAAATCGAAGCATTGCTTTTTGGGCAGTCGGGTTTACTCGAAGGTGACCTGAAAGATGACTACCCCAATCGTCTCAAAAAAGAGTATCAATTTTTGCAAAAAAAATATCAACTCACCCCGATGGAAAAAACGAATTGGAAATTTTTAAGAATGCGTCCTGCTAATTTTCCGACGATTCGGATTGCTCAGTTCGCACAATTAGTTTTTCAATCAGTCCATTTATTCAGCAAAATATTGGCAGCCAAAAATGTGCGGGAAATCGAAAATATGTTTGAATTGAAACTTTCAAATTATTGGCAAACGCATTATGTTTTTGACAAGGATTCTGTGAAACGAAAGAAGTCTTTGGGCAAAAATGCGATTCATCTTTTTATCATAAATACGATTACGCCTTTTCTTTTTTTATATGGAAATAGGCAGAGCGAAGAGGATTATAAAGATCGGGCTTTTCGATTATTAGAGGAAGTCCCTGCGGAAAAAAACAATATAATTACAAAATGGGAGGAGCTTGGAATGATTCCAAAATCTGCTTATGAAACGCAAGCCTTGTTGCAATTGAAAAATGAGTATTGTGGAAAAATGAGGTGCTTGGAATGTTCGATTGGGTGTGGAATCTTGAAGGGGTGATTTTTTTTTGCCGCTGACTATTTTATGACTATTATGACTTCCCCATAGTGTAAATCTCATTTATTGAAACCTGTAGGGAAGTCATAATAGTCATAAAAAGTCAGTGGCAAAAAATCACATCCCAATTTTTCCAAAGATATACTAATTGATATTATAACATTAAAAAAAACATATTATGATTAATGAAAATCACCTTCACTCAGAATTAACTAGAAAAATAATCAGAGCAGCTTACGATGTTTTTGATGAATTAGGATTTGGTTTTTTGGAAAAAGTTTATGAAAAAGCATTGTCAAAAGTCCTCATAGATAATGGACATATTGTGGATATACAATTGGCTATTCCTGTATATTTTAGAGGAGAAAAAATTGGTGATTATCAAGCAGATTTAGTGGTTGATGGAAAGGTGATTGTTGAATTAAAAGCTGGGAAAGGATTACACTCGATTCATGAGGCTCAGATCATCAACTACCTTAGAGCTACTGAAATCGAAGTTGGATTGCTAATTAATTTTGGAGAGGAGCTAACGTTTAAACGAAGAGTTTTTACTAATGATAGGAAGGTGAATTTTAACCATTAATTATTAATTTAATTTTGCCACTAACTTTTTATGACTATTATGACTTCTCCATGATGTATTTCTCTTTTATGAAAACCTATTGTGGGGAAGTCATAACAGTCATAAAAAGTCTGTGGCAAAAAAATCAAAACCCAATTTTCTCCAACAAAACCTTCGCCTCCTCCAAATTCTCAATTTTCCCTACATCCATCCACACATCCTCCTCATGCGGATACCCCACAATTTTTTGATAAGCCGCCGCCGCCAAATAAACATCAATAATCGAAAACGCATTTTTATCATCAGGCATCGCATCAAACAAGTCGGGACTGATCACATGAATCCCACTAAACGCCCGTAAATTCAACTTCCCCCTTTTCTTTTTACACAAAATCATCTTGCCTGTTTTGATATTCATCCAACCATACAATTCATTTTTTTTATTAAAAAGAAGATAGCGAGAAGTCGCCCGATGCCGAGTCGAAAGCGTCGCAACAGCATTAGATTTAACATGCGTCTCATACATTTTCTTCAAATCAATATTAGACAAAATATCCACATTATGCACAAAAAAAGGTTTCCCATCCGAAAAGAAATCAGCTGCTTTTCGCAAACCTCCACCAGTTTCGAGTAACTCGCTTCGTTCATCTGAGATCGCAATATTAATATCAAAATTATTTTTACTTTGCAAAAAATCAATAATCATCTGTGCATGATGATGTACATTAACAATGATGTCAGTCACGCCCGCTTTTTTCAAACGACGAATGACAATTTCCAACAAGGTCATTCCATCAATTTCAACTAATGCTTTCGGTCGATCATCAGTCAACGGTCGGAGTCGAGTACCAAGGCCTGCTGCAAAAATTAGTGCTTTCATGATGTTTAATTTTTAGGAGAAATAAAGGATAATGTAAATTTGTTTTTTGTAAAAATAAAAAAGAATTTCAATTACTTTTGTTCTTTTCCATTTTGAGAAAAAAACTACGCAACTTCTAACTTAATTTTGTCTATGAACTTACTTACGATAATTCATAAATTTAATGTTTCGAAATAAACTTATAAAAATATTATTATCTCCATTTTCGCTACTCTACGGATTAGGCGTGAGTCTAATTGATTTTTTTTATAAAAAAGGATTACTCAAAGGAATTGCTTTCGATCTTCCCATCATTTCTGTAGGAAATCTTTCCGTTGGAGGAGCAGGTAAAACCCCACATATTGAATACCTTATTCAATTGCTTCGACCCTACTTGAATGTGGCTACTCTCAGTCGTGGCTACAAACGAAAAACGAAAGGTTACTTAAAGGTAGAAACGCAAAATAATGCGGAAATGGTAGGAGATGAACCGTTGCAATTCAAGCGGAAGTTTCCAGATGTTCATGTCGCAGTTGCTGAAAATCGAATATTCGCCGTCCCCAAAATTTTATCAGAAAGTCCTGACATCCAAGCAATTTTACTCGATGATGCATTCCAACATCGAGCGATTCAACCTGGTCTAAATATTTTATTGACAGAATATAATTATCCATTTACCGATGATTATTTGTTGCCTTCAGGTCGATTGAGAGAATGGAGATCTGCCTATCGACGAGCGGATATTTTGATTGTCTCCAAATGTCCACCTGATATTACAGCAGAGGAAAAAGAATATTTTATCAAAAAAATAAAACCGTTTCCTCATCAAAAAATATTCTTTTCACACTATAAATACTACGAACCATATTATATTTTAAATCATAAATATCGAGCTAAATTAGCACCCGATGTTGATGTACTGTTAATATGTGCAATTGCTCGAACAGATTATTTGGTCAACTATTTAGAGTCGCAAGTTAACTCTGTGAAAACTTTGGAATATGAAGACCACAGATATTTTAGTAAGTTTGATGTTTCATTTTTGAAAACGACTTTCGATAAAATGGAGTCAAAAAATAAAGTGATTTTGACAACAGAAAAAGATGCGATGCGATTGCAATTGCATCATTCTTTTTTGCAGGAAAATAAATTACCGATTTTTGCCTTGCCTGTTCAAGTGGAGTTTCATTTCGAAGAAGGAGATAAGTTTGACGCAGAAGTGAAGCAGTTTTTATTAAATTTTCGAGCCTAAAAAAATTAGAATTTTGAATCCATATAAATTTTTAAGTTATGTATTTGTGTGGTCGTTGGCAGCGGTGACGAGTCGAATTTTTTATTCAAAATTTTTGACAAGGAATAAAAAAGGGCTTCGACTAAAGCATCCAACCATTCTTGTTACCAATCATCCCAATACTTTATTTGATCCTTTTATGGCTGCCGTTCCAATCAATCGATACGTGCATTTTTTGGCCAACGCAGGGATGTTTGATATTCCAATTTTAGGGCCATTTTTGGGAAGTACTTTTGGTATAAAAGTAGAGCGACGACAAGACGTGGAAAAGGATGGCGTAAAATTGGACAACGACAAAGCCTTTCAATTTGCTGAAAATTTTTTGACCAAGGGAGGATGTTTATACATTGCAGCCGAAGGAGGAAGTGATATTCCTCGAAGGATTCGACGATTCAAAACTGGCTCTGCACGAATTGCTTTGAGTACAGAAGATAAAAATGATTTTAAATTAGGATTGGAAATATTGATTGTAGGATTAAATTATCAAGATCAAAGGAATTTCCGAACACCCATATTTAGAAACGTTGGAACGCCAATTAAGGTAGCTGACTTCGAAGTGAGTTATCGAAAAGATAAATTCCAAGCTGTGACAGAATTGACTACAGCAATGCAACGAAGGGCAGAAAACCTAACAATACACACACGTGACGATGAGGAAGATGCTTTGATGAGAAAACTAGAAGAGATAACTCAAACTGAAAACCCTCTTTCACTTGATCTAGTTTTTGATCGGACAAAAAAGATGATTACAAATTGGCAAAATCTACAAGAAAATAAATCTACTGAAGCCATAAAATTTGCCTCAAATGTTGAACAGTATTTTTCTTTTTTACAAAAAAATAAAACCCGTGATTGTGTTGTTGTAAAAACACAAAAGCCAAGTGCAAAATTAAATTGGTGGATGCGAACGCTTTTGATGATTCTCGGTTATCCAATGTTTGTATATGGTATGGCTAATAATTTTTTGGCTAATTATATACCTGCATTGATTTTTAAAAAATTAAAATTGCATCCTGCTTACACTTCCGCAGTCAAAATTTTAGCTGGAATTTTTACTTACCTAGTTTTTTATGGATTGCAAATTTGGGCATTTAAACAGTTTTTTACAGAAAGATGGATGACTTGGGTATATATTGTTAGCTTAGTATTGACGGGGCTTTTTGCTTGGTGGTTCAAAGATTTTGCAAAAGATACATTGAGTGGTTGGCGATTGTTTCGTATGTCTAAAGAAAAGTTAGAACCGATATTAGAATTACGTAAAAGTATTGTTACACAAATTAATTACTCATTGACATAAAAATAAAATGACACTAATGCATTTTAGTTTACCCCAGTTTTCTGATTTTACGTCACTCATCACTCATCATTCATCGCTCATCACTTTTCTTCTAATCCTATTTGTCACTTCCTTTCTCGTCCAATTAATCTATTGGTGCTTCCTTTTTTCAAAACTAGCTAACTTCAAATCAACACCTAAAAATACTCCAATTGAAGGAAGAAAGGAGCAACCAGTTTCAATTATCATCTGCGCACGCAATGAGACAAAAAACTTAGAAAAAAATCTTCCCCGTATTCTAAATCAAAACTACCGCTTATTCGAAGTAGTGGTAGTCAACGATAATTCAAACGACACTACACATGATGTTTTATTAAAATATAAAAAAATATATTCTAACTTGCAGATAATTAATCTCGATGCCAAACCGCTTGGTATGGTCGGAAAAAAGTTTCCACTAAAAATCGGGATTGAATCATCAAAGTACTCAACACTTTTGCTAACGGATGCGGATTGTTGTCCAAGTAGTTCAGAGTGGTTGTTTTGTATGCAAAGCAGAATTACTGATACTAAAAAAATTGTTTTGGGTTACGGTCCATATTCAATTTACCCAACATTATTGAATCGTTTTATTCGCTTCGAAACAGTTTATACAGCGATTCAATATTTTTCATTTGCGCTCGCAAAGCTCCCATACATGGGCGTTGGACGCAATCTTGCATATCGTAAGGAGTTATTTACTACATCAAATAGATTTGACAAACACAAACATATTGCTTCAGGAGATGATGACTTATTTATCAATGAAGTCGCAACTGGAGAAAATGTAAATATAATGTTAGAAGAAGAGTCATTTGTTTATTCCGAACCGAAAATGACTTGGCGAGATTATTATCGTCAAAAAACCAGACACCTTTCCACGGCTACCAGTTATCAATTAAAGCATAAAATTTTGTTGGGACTTTTATCTGCGAGTCACTTTTTATTTTATGTGACAGGGATTATATTATTCATATTAGGATTTAATATAATGTTTGGTATGCTTTTTGCAATTCGTTACATAGTGCTTGTATATTATTACGGCAAAATTCTCAAAAGGTTTCAAGAAAAAAAACTGCTTCTATGGATTCCAATATTGGATTTCATGTACATTTTGTATTACATAACATTCACACCTATTTTATTTTTCAGAAAAACAATACAATGGAAGTAAAAACATTAACTACGACAAATTTATCCCCTAAAGCCCAAGCCGATTACGAATTAGTTTTGCGAGCAATTGATGGAGAAGAAAAAGCCTACACTCTTTTGATGACTCGCTATCGTAATTCCATTTTTCACATGATGTTAAAAATGATTAAAAATCGAGATGATGCGGAAGATTTAACTTTAGAAGCATTCGGAAAAGCATTTAGAAAATTACCAAGTTATGCACCACGGTATGCATTCAGTACTTGGTTATTCAAAATTGCAATTAATAACTGCATCGATCACATCAGAAAGAAAAGATTGCACTTACTCTCAATTGATGATCCAATTGAAAAAGGTGGCGCCGCTGACTTTTCATCTAACCTAAAATCAAATTCACTAGATCCTGAAGAAATTTACATTCGAACTCAAAAGGTTTCGTTGATGAGAAAAGTGATGGGAAAATTAACGCCAAAATATCGCTTGATGATTGAGTTGCGATACTTCGAAGAATTAAGTTACGAACAGATTGCAACTGAGTTGGAAATTCCTTTGGGTACAGTTAAGGCTCAATTATTCAGAGCCAAAGAAATATTGTACACCTTGTTGAAAAAACCAGGGGCGCAAGCATTTTTAGATATGTCAGGTCGAGCACGAGCTAGAAAGCGGGGGTAACGCTTTGACATTTTTGAAAAAAGGATTCCGAATCTTCTTCTTGAAGGTTCGGGATTTTTTTTTTGGAAACGTTCCCTATTCACAAGGTGACTTCGAAATCGAATGTCGTCAACGTAAGAATTTTTTAAATATCCAATACCACTTTCCTTAAGTTGACGACATTCGACTTCAAGTCACCTTGTGAATAATTTACGAAGTTAGCTTGTGAACTGGATACCTTCTTTTTCTAAATAAAAATAAAAAAACAAAAGATGTATGTAAATTGCCGTGAAGCTAACTCAAACCTTTCGTGATAGTTCTGTGATATTAAAAAAGTATTTTTGTAAGAAAAAAATAATAGTTTTCCCTTTTTTTCAAAATCAAAAATATCGAGAACTTATGGGTGTAGAAATTTTTAGAAATAAACAATCAAGCATCACCAAAACCAAAATATTGAATATGAAAAAAGTACTAGTTGTAGAAGACGACAGAGACATTGTGGACTTGTTGGAAATCCATTTAAAAGATATGGATTGCGAATTGGACAAAGCCTATGAGGGAAATGTAGGTTTGGAAAAAGCCATGAAAGGTGATTTTGATTTAATCATTTTAGATGTGATGTTGCCAGGAAAAGACGGTTTGGAAATTTGTCGAAAATTGAGAAGTGAAAATATTGTCACTCCAATTTTGATGTTGACAGCCAAGGCAGAAGAGATTGATAAAATTTTAGGTTTAGAATTTGGAGCAGATGATTATATGACTAAACCATTTAGTGTTCGTGAATTCGTAGCGAGAGTAAAAGCTATTTTTCGCAGAACTGAAATGTCAAATAATACGAATAATGAGGCAAATAAAAATTCGTTGGTCATGGATTTTGGTGACTTGGTCATCGATATGGACAAACGAAAAGTGTCTGTCAAAAATCAACGAATGGATTTGTCGCCCAAGGAATTTGACTTGCTCAGTTTGCTCGCATCGAAGCCTGGGAAAAGTTATTCTCGAACGCAGATTTTGAATTTAGTTTGGGGATATGATTTTGAAGGCTATGAACATACCGTGAATTCTCACATCAATCGCTTGCGTGGAAAAATTGAACCCGACATTCAAAAACCAACTTATATCTTGACATCGTGGGGAATTGGATATCGGTTTAATGAGGAGGTTTAATACGAATATCCAATATTGAACAAGGAATAACCAATGTCCAATTTTAGAAAAAACTTCTTTTGTAGTTGTTCGATATTGGATATTCAAACATTCCTAATCTAATTCTTAAAACGGAAAAAATGAAAAACGCTAACAATATACTTTACTGGAAAATCTCGGCAATGCTACTTTTACTTTTGGTAGTGTTGGGAATCGGTTACGTTTCTATTTCTGGATATATCGCCAATCGGTATTATCAAGAGTCCGTTCAGCGAGTGCATGCAACTTTGGCGGAGAGTGCCACGAAGGAAGTGAAACCTTTTATCGAGGGCAAAATTAACAAACCTGCGATCATGGATTATATGCATTCAGCAATGGTGATGAATCCTATTGCTGAATTGTATCTACTCGATCCTGCTGGAAATATTTTGACTCATGCTGCTCCAAAAGGAAAAGTAATTTCGGAAAAAGTAGATTTGAAACCCATCAAAATTTTTATTAATGCTAAGGAAAAACCATACATCATTGGAGATGATCCGAGACATCCAGGAACTTACAAGATTTTTTCAGCCGCTTCGATTTTGGAAAATGATGAGTTGAAAGGTTATGTTTATATTATATTGCAAAGTGAAGAACAAGAGGCTGCGAGTGCTGGAATTTTTGGAAGTTATATGTTGAAGTTAGGCACCAATTTATTTTTTATGGCATTGATTGGCGCACTTGTAATTGGATTGTTAGCAATTTGGTTTTTGACCAGAAGATTAAGAAATATCATTCGGCAAGTACAACGATTTGAAGAAGGAGATTATGACGCAAGAATTTGTAAAGAAGATCGTCGGGACTTTCCAGTTTTGGCAGACACCTATAATAGTATGGCTGATACGATTGTTGCGAACATCAATGAACTCAAATCTGTGGAAAATTTACGAAGAGAATTAATCGCCAATGTTTCGCATGATTTAAGAACTCCTCTGGCGATTGTACAAGGTTATGTGGAAACACTTTTAATCAAGGAAGATAATATTTCGAAAGAAGATCGAAAAAAATATTTGGAAACTTCGATGAGTAGTCTGGGACGTTTGCAAAAATTAATCGCACAACTGTTTGAATATTCAAAATTGGAAGCAAAGCAAATTGAACCCAAAAAAGAGCCATTTTTTATGTCAGAAATAGCGCAAGATGTGGCTGCCAAATATCAAATTTTGGCGCAAGAAAAAGGTATTAAAATTCATTTGGAGGAAAAGGAAAATCTGCCGTTGGTTTTTGCTGATGTAGGTTTAGTCGAGCGAGTGATTCAGAATTTGATGGACAATGCGTTGAATCATACTCCACGAGGTGGGGAAGTAATTATTGATTTGAAACTCATCAACGATCAAGTAGAAATCAAAATAAAAGACACAGGTTCAGGTATTCCAGCAGAGGAACAATCTCATATTTTTGAACGCTATCGGCAAGCAAGTCGAACAGGGGAGCAAGCAAAAGGAGTAGGTTTAGGTCTGGCAATTGTGCAGAAGATTTTGGAGTTGCATGACACGACGATTGAAGTAAAAAGTAAATTGAATGAAGGGACGGCATTTATATTTCAGTTGCCAGCATATTCGCAAGCATAAATAGTACGTGGTGGTCTGCTTCAGCTGACCTAAAAAAAAAGCATATCCCACTTTTAGAATTTACTAGGTCAGCTAAAGCAGACCACCATGCGGAACTCATCAACTGCTAATTTTAAAATTTCACATTAACTAAAAACTCTCCTTAAAAATCCGTTTTTTTGCAAAAATAACTTTTCAAAAAAATGGAAGAATTTATAGACTACTTTCCTGATCTCACCGATCAGCAAATTTCTCAAATATCACAATTGGGCGAACTCTACGCAGAGTGGAATGCAAAGATCAATGTCATTTCTCGAAAAGACATTGAAAATATTTATGAAAAACATGTCTTACATTCTTTGGCAATTGCCAAAGTGATGAGGTTCGAATCTGGCGCAGATGTTTTAGACTTAGGAACAGGCGGCGGATTTCCAGGTATTCCTTTAGCCATACTTTTTCCCGAAACAAACTTCACGCTCGTCGATGGTATTCGAAAAAAAATAACTGTCGTCCAAGGAGTTGTTGAAGCACTCGGTTTAAAAAATGTCGTTGCCAAACAAGCTCGTGCAGAAGAAATGAAAGGTCAAAAATTTGATTTCGTCGTCACCCGAGCAGTTGCTAGTTTAGATAAATTAATGGTATGGACACAACGACTTTTCAAAAAAGATCATCATCATTTTATGCCCAATGGATTGATCGCACTTAAAGGTGGTGACTTGAAAAAAGAAATTAAGACATTGGGCAAAGGTAATTACGTAGAAAAATATTCCGTGTGGGATTTTTTTGAAGGCGAGTTTTTTGAAGAGAAATTTGTTATTTATGTGCAAGGGTAGATAGTTGACGAATAAAACTTCAATATCATTAATATTAATTAATAAGGGCTGTTATTGCTTCAAGCGATAACAGCCCTTATTAGAATCATAAAAACTAAAAATTATTTTTTAACTTTAACCGCTTTCGCTAAACACATAATTTTAAACCAATTTTCAAAATGAGAAAAATCAAACTACTTTCCTTGATGCTAGTACTGACTTTCATCGGTCAAAATCTCTTAGCACAAGTTACCTTCCAACGGAATGGCGTATATGATGAACGGGAGGGATTTTATGTCTTTACCAATGCGACCATTTTTAAATCCTATAATGAAAAAGTCGAAAATGCCACCATGATTATCAAAGATGGTCGAGTGCAAACGATTGGACAAAAAATTCCAATTCCAGCAGGTGCAGTTGTAGTGGATCTCAAAGGGAAATTTATTTATCCTTCCTTTATTGATTTGTATTCGAGTTATGGAATACCTGAAGCCAAAGCAGCAGAGAGAAATTTTCGTAGAACGCAACAATTTAATTCTAAAAAAGAAGGTGCCTACGGTTGGAATCAAGCATTGAAACCTGAGTTCCGAGCGCATGAAAATTTCACTACAGATGATAAAGCGGCAAAAAAATATCGAGATGCAGGTTTTGGAATTGTCATGACGCATCAAGCAGATGGTATCAGTCGAGGAACTGCGACTTTGGTGACACTTGGCGAAGACACCGAACATCAAGCAATTTTAAAAGAAGAAACAGCGCACATGCTTTCTTTCAAAAAAGGAACCTCTCCTCAAAATTACCCAGGTTCTTTGATGGGCGGAATTGCATTGTTACGCCAAACTTATATGGATGCCAATTGGTATAAAAACGGTGGCAAAAATAAAGAACTCAATATTTCATTAGAAGCATGGAATGAAATTAATTCCTTGCCAACTGTTTTTGATATTCGGGAAAAATTAGAAGGATTACGTGCAGCTAAGTTGGGAAAAGAGTTTGGAAAAACTTATATCCTAAAAGGAAATGGCGATGAATATCAACGATTGAATGAATTGAAAGCGACAGGTTGTTCAATGATTTTGCCCGTAAAATTTCCAGATGCATTCGATGTCGAAGATCCTTATGATGCGATGATGGTTTCTCTTGGACAAATGAAACATTGGGAATTAGCTCCAACAAATTTATCTCGAATTGCCAATGCAGGAATCGAATTTACTTTGACGACTGATGGTTTGGAGAAGAAATCTGACTTTTTGAAAAGCGTTAAAAAAGCGATCAAGCATGGTTTGTCTGAAGAAGCTGCGCTAAAAGCAATGACACATACACCTGCCAAAATGATGGGGATGTCCAACCAAATAGGAAGTTTGAAATCAGGATATTTAGCCAACTTTATTATTGCTTCAGATAGTATTTTTGGAGAAAAAACAAAAATTCATCACAACTGGGTGAAAGGAAAACCTTTTGTTTTGAAAAAATTAGATGAAGTAGATTTGGAAGGAAATTATAACTTAAAAGTAGGAAACCAAACTTTTAAATTAATGGTGGATGATAAAAATAAAATGAAAGTAGAAGAAAATGATTCTACTAAAATTGATGTCAAGTCTAAAATTTCCAATGACTTAATCACACTTACTTTTTCACCAACAAAAGATGAAACGAATCTATTCCGATTGTCTGGAACGATTGGCAAAAAGGAATGGTCAGGTAATGGAACATTGATCGATGGAACTTGGGCTTCATGGTCTGCTAAATATGAAGGTGCTCCTGAGAAAAAAGATGATGACAAAAAAACAGAGAAAAAGAAAGGCAAGGGAAAAGACAAAAAAGAGGAAGCCGCATCCGATGATAAATTAGGTGATGTAATATATCCATTCATGGCTCATGGCTACAAAGAGCGTCCGACGGATAATAATTACTTGATTAAAAATGCAACGGTTTGGACAAATGAAAAAGATGGTATTTTAGAAAATACAGATGTCTTAGTTCGGAATGGAAAAGTAGTGGAGATTGGAAAAAACATCAACAAAGATATTGGAACCCAAATTGATGGAACAGGAATGCATTTGACTTGTGGAGTGATTGATGAGCATTCTCATATTGCAATTTCTAGAGGAGTGAATGAATGTACAGAAGTGAGTACAGCAGAGGTGAGTATTGCTGATGTGATTGATTCTGAAGACATTGATATCTATCGACAATTGGCTGGAGGTGTGACGACTTCGCAACTGCTGCATGGTTCGTGTAATCCAATTGGAGGACAGTCTGCAATCATCAAATTACGTTGGGGTTTTTCTCCAGAAGAAATGAAATTTGAAGGTGCACCAGGTTTCATAAAATTTGCTTTAGGGGAGAATGTAAAAAAATCTCGCTCTAGTTCTAACAATAGATTTCCAGATACTCGAATGGGAGTGGAGCAAGTTTACCGAGATTATTTTACTCGCGCCAAAGAATATAAAATTGCTAGTCAACGAAAAGAAGTAGGCTTTCGAAGAGATTTAGATATGGAAACGGTCGTTGAAATTTTGGATGGAAAAAGACATATTTCTTGTCACTCTTATGTGCAATCTGAAATCAATATGTTGATGCACGTAGCAGATGAAATGGATTTTAAAGTCAACACTTTTACCCATATTTTGGAAGGATACAAAGTGGCTGATAAAATGGCAAAGCACGGTGCAGGTGGTTCAACTTTCTCTGATTGGTGGGCGTATAAATATGAGGTTATTGACGCAATACCGTATAATGCAGCATTGATGCATGAGCAAGGAGTGTTGACTGCCATCAATTCTGATGATGCAGAAATGGCTCGCCGATTAAATCAAGAAGCTGCCAAAGCGGTAATGTACGGAGGTGTTTCGGAAGAGGATGCTTGGAAATTTGTTACGTTGAATCCTGCAAAATTATTACACATAGATCATAAAGTAGGAAGTATCAAAAAAGGAAAAGATGCAGATTTGGTTTTATGGAATGCGAATCCACTTTCTGTTTATGCGCGAGCAGAAATGACTTTTGTTGATGGCTTAAAACTTTTTGATAGAAAATTAGATATCGAAATTCGAAAAGAAATTGCAGCAGAAAGAAATCGATTAATTCAAAAAATGTTAGCCGATAAAAAAGGTGGTGGAAAAACTCGTCCTGCCAAAGGAAAGAAATCTAGACACTATCATTGTGATGATTCGGAAGATGAAATGATTGATTAGAGTTTTTGATACCTAAGGCAAAGTTCAAGAATGTAAATTTATTAATGCACTTTACCTAAGCGATGTTAGTGCTCAAAGTGCTAACACCGCTCTTATGAATTTTTTAAAAAAAGAAACAATGAAATTTTTAAACATAATATTATTCATGTGCCTTGCTTGGAGCTTAGCTGCACAACCAGCACCTGCTCCACCACAAAAAGGAAAAATTGCCATCCTCGGAGCAACCGCACACTTAGGAAATGGAAAAGTGATAAAAAATAGTTTGATCACTTTTGAAAATGGAAAATTACTCACCGTCGAAGATGCGTCTAAGATTCGACTAGACCAAAAATCATTTGCTCAAGTAATTGATGCCAACGGGAAGCACGCTTACCCAGGTTTTATCGCACCGAATACTTCAATCGGATTGGTTGAAATAGAAGCAGTCCGAGCGACTCGTGATGCTAGAGAAATCGGAAATTTGAATCCACACATTCGGGCAATCATTGCTTACAATACGGATTCTAAAGTAATTCCAACCCTTCGTTCCAATGGAATGTTGATGGCACAAATCGTTCCCAGCGGAGGTCGAGTTGATGGACAGTCAACTATAGTACAAATGGATGCATGGAACTGGGAAGATGCTGCTTACAAAATGGATGAAGGAATTTATGTCTCCTATCCTTCGATGGTTAGTTGGAGTTGGAGAACTCGCTCCATTACTAAAAACAAAAATTACGCAAAGCAATTGCAAGAAGTAGAAGAGTACTTTACAGAAGCGCATGCGTACTCAAAGAATAAAAAATTGTCTTCCAAAAACTTAAAATTCGAAGCAATGCGAGGGGTGTTTGATGGGAGTAAAAATTTATATGTAAAAACCAATGCTGCCAAATCAATCATGGAAGCAGTTTTACTATTTAAAAAATTCAACATTACGCCAGTCATCGTTGGTGGAAGTGAATCATGGATGGTGGTTGATTTTTTGAAAAAAAATAATGTTCCAGTCATGTTGTCAAAAGTACATGACTTGCCAGATCACGATGATTCAGATATCGATCAACCATTCAAAACTCCCAGAATGCTGCAAGAAGCAGGTGTGCTTTGGTGTTTCCAAATGAATGAAGTAGCGCAGTCTCGAAACCTTCCCTTTCAAGCAGGACACGCAGTTGGTTTTGGATTAGATAAAGAAGATGCCATTGCAGGATTAACCTTGAATACGGCTAAAATTTTGGGGATTGATAAAACTACAGGTTCGCTTGAAGTAGGAAAAGATGCAACACTAATTATCAGTTCGGGAGATGTTTTGGATATGCGAACGAACCATGTGGAAACTGCATTTATCCAAGGAAGAGAAATTAGTTTGAGTACAAAACAAAAAGATTTGTACGAGAAATTTAAAACGAAATATAAGAATCAAAAATAGATTTCATGTTTAAGAAGTAACTTCCAGTCACCTCTTAAATTATTATTTAGGAAAAAAAAATAGAAAAAAAATAGAAAAAAACATTGCCAAAAAAAAAGTAGGATTAGTAACGTAATGAAAGACATAACAACCTATTTACATCATTACAAAATATTTATTAACCAACATTAAACAATTTAATTATGGCAAATTTAGAAATTATTATTGGTGCCGCAGCAGCATTTATGTTAGGCTTCGGATGGTACACTTTCGCCTTCGGAAAAGCATGGCAAAAAGAAACTGGCATCACAGATGAAGAGGCACAGTCAGGAATGGCGATGACTCATGGATTAGCTTTTTTGATGATATGTGTCCTTTCTTTCGGAGTTAATTTTGTAATTAACTTACATCCGATTGCAGAGCAGACATTTGTACACGGTGCATTTCATGGCGCATTATCAGGTGCTTTATATGCCGTTCCAGCAGTAGCGATTCATTATTTGTATCAGAGAAAATCGATTAAATTATTTTTAATTGATGCCTCTTATTTAATTGCTTTAATGGCACTATCAGGAGGAGTGATGGCTGCGCTAAAATTAGGAGTTGTTGCGGTCGAAGGATAAGATTATTTTTCAAAATAAAATAAAGAGGCATTTTGGATTAAATTTCAAAGTGCCTCTTTTTAATAAAAAGCGATGCGTCATACTTCCATGAATTTTCATCTTAAGAAGAGATATAATTTGGATAACTATTTGCATCATTTTGTTGATTTTAATTTACTCGGTAATTTAATATTTAAGAATATTTTGGTAAAAAACATACACGTTAAATATTAATTAAAATCAACTTAAAAATGATACTTTTCATCTTTTCATTCGTTTAAATAATAACGATTCAGCGTGGTAAGTTTTTGAGAAATAGTTTAAATTGAGGGACAATATTAATTAGAAATATGAAACGAATTACATTAATACTTTTGGCATTTTCCATGATAAGTTTACAATCGCAAGCACAAATGGAAGAAGAGCGTACCGAAAAAATGACTATAAACGGTTATGTTTTTGATGCGATAATCACAGGAACAGATACCATTATCATGGCAGATTTAGATAATATTTCTATTTCGTCACCCAAGAAATTTGACAATAGAGAAGACTATCGAACTTATCGAAAGTACCGATATTACGCTTCCAAGGTCTATCCATATGCTCAAAAAGCAATTAAGATTTTTCAAGAAATCGAAGACTCAACTGAGACCATGGGCAAACGAAAACGAAAGAAATTTGTCAAGCGAAAATATAAACAACTCAAAAAAGAATTTAAAACTCCATTGAAAAATTTGACCAAAACACAAGGAATGATTTTAATCAAAATGATTGAAAAAGAATTAGATACTCCTTTTTATACTCTGATGAGAAATATGAAAGGTGGATTTACAGCAGGGTATTGGAATCAGATGGGAAAATTTTTCAACTACGATTTGAAGGAAGGATATCAGGAAGGAGTTGATCCAATATTGGATATTGTCATCAACGATTTTGATATTTCTTATAAAAATTAACGTTCTTTTACAAATCCCGTGGTCAGACAAAAGTTAGAAATAAAAACGACCAAAGGAAGTGTTATTTTCAACTTTTGTTTGACTTAAAACACGGGATTTGTCAAAGAACCAAAATTAATAAACAGTTACTTCAGTTTTTTTGTTAAAAAATAAACGCCACACTTTCGCAAGTGTGGCGTTTATTTTTTCCATGAAATTGAATTACTTTTACATTTTTCAAGAAAGATATTTAGAAAAATAAATCATCAAAATGATCGACTACGTCAACCCAAAATTAATTTTAGAAAAAGAAAATATCACTTCTGGACGCATCGCATGGCGAAGTCCTTCCAACTTAGCTTTGGTGAAATATTGGGGAAAATATGGAAGACAACTTCCTCGGAATCCTTCCATCAGTTTTACACTTAACAATGCTTTTACGGAAACGATTTTGGAGTATAGACCAAAGGATATCGAGAACCAAAGTATTGAATTAGATTTCTTTTTTGAAAAAAAACCGAATGATGCATTTCGAAATAAAATGCTGAAGTTTTTAGAAAGTATCGTCGATGTTTTTCCCTTCTTGACTCAATTGCATTTGACTGTTCACTCCTATAATTCATTTCCACATTCTACTGGAATTGCATCTTCCGCTTCGGCGATGAGTGCCCTGGCAACTTGTCTTTGTTCCTTGGAAAAAGAACTTTTTGGAACACTTCAAAACTCCAATGAATTTTTACAAAAGTCATCATTTGTCGCTCGACTAGGATCGGGGAGTGCGAGTCGGTCTGTGTATCCGCATCTAGCGATTTGGGGAGAGTCGGCAGCTGCGGAAGGATCGTCAAATTTGTTTGCGATTCCTTGGGGCGAACGAGTACATTCTGTTTTTAAAACTTTTCACGACACCATTTTGATTGCAGACAGAAAAGAAAAAAGTGTGAGTAGTCGAGCAGGACATGCCTTGATGGAAGGAAATATTTTTGCCCAAAATCGCTACGATCAGGCCAATGAAAGATTCACAAAATTATTGAAAGCATTGGAAGAAGGCGACCTCAAAACCTTCGGAGAAATTACCGAAAACGAAGCGTTGACACTCCACGCACTCATGATGACTTCAGAGCCATCCTACATTTTGATTCGCCCAAATACTTTGGTGATGATTGAAAAAATCAGAGCTTATCGAGCAGCAACGAATCAGCCACTTTATTTTAGTTTAGATGCTGGGCCAAATATTCATTTGCTTTTTCCAGATGAAATCAAAGACAATGTTTTTGATTTTATAAAAAAAGAAATGGAGCCACTTTGCGAAAATAGAGAATGGATTGCTGATCGAGTAGGAACAGGTGCCAGTAGGCAGTTTTCAGTTAGCAGTTTTTAATTTCAGTTTGTGCAGAGGAAATTCTTATTTTATATAAATCTTTAAATTGATAGAGAGAAAATACTTTTATTTAAGAAATGCAATTGCAAAAACGATTACTGAAATAATTAACCCATACATAAAAATACTATAACAATATCGGAGGTATTTATATTTTTTTGCCAAAACAATTCCCAAAAAATAAAGATCACGAGTCATCGTACTATACAAAAAGTCAGAGTCTTTTATCATCTCCATCATTCCCCAATCGAAATCTTTTAATTCCATATTATAGAAATTTCCAAAAAACAAAAGATTACTTTTTCGGTTGAGAATATCTTCACGAGTTACTTTTCCTTCCGTAATTTTTGGACGAGTAGATAATGTGGCAAAAATGATAGAGCCCAAACACACGGTGAGCAAAACGATAGTAGGAATTTGTAATTTCTCATTAGTTTCAAAACTTGGAACCAAGGTAGAAATGGAAATCGAAATAATAATCGCATTGATACTCAACATAATATTGGCTTTGTTATCTGCAATGGAACTTAAGTTGACATGAGTTCGGTAAGCAGTTCTGTACATCGTTTCGACACCTCGACCAAGTTTTAACTGACTGATCTCTTCGACATTGTGAATAGCGATTTCTTTCACATTTTTGCCAGGTTCTTTTTTCGACTTCTTTTTACTTTTCTTCTCTTCACGCTTAGCGATCTCATTCACACTTAGCACTTCTTCTGGGTGAAGTCGTTGATCCAATTTTTTTAGCTGCTGAATGTGTTTTCGTTTTCGTTTGTCAAAAAGATGATTAGCTAAAGCAGTATGGTATTTATGATTGGCGATAAATTTTAGTTCGAAATCAATCCACTCGGGTTCCGACATTGTGGTGTTTTTGGTCAATGCTAATTCTTGACGAATTCTTCCACATCTTTCCCAATATGTTCTTTTGCCCAAATGACTCATGTCTGCATCACACAAAATTTTCTCAAATAAAGTATTTGGACTTTGTGGCATTTTAGTAGCCATGATACAATTTTGAATAAGTTTAATATCAGCTTCTTCAAAGTCATATTTTTCGAGAAATGCTTTTGCGTAGTTCGCACTTCGTTCTTCGTGTCCAAGAGGACCTTGGTCATAGCCAATGTCATGGAACCAAGCTGCAATCAAAAGTAGTTTTAACTCCATAGGACGTAGGTCGTGTGCAGCACTTAATTGTTTGGTAGCATTAACCACATCAAGCGTATGCTGAATGTTGTGATAGGCAAATTTTTTATCAACTTGCTCGGTGATAAAATTAGTCACATATGCTTCCACGTCCAACAAAAGAGAATTGACTACTTCCATATTTTTTTGGTTCTTTAAATGAACGTGCAAAATATGAATTTTTTTTAAATTGAAAGGAGTGAATAAAGGTGGATTTAGATTACGGTTGATTAATAAATTTCATCATCAAGAATATCTTCCAACCTTTTTATTTTAGAGAGTTGTTTTTTTTTCCAAAAAAATTTCAGGATCATGTGGAGCAAGATTAAAAAACCAAATACCAAAAGACAAAGTTGCGCTGTAGGCAAATGCAAAATAAAGACTTTCTAATTCTACTCCATTTGATTGCTGAAAAACCAACATGAATAGTGCAAAAGTCAACGCAACTCCAATGAAATTAATGATTATTTTTTTCTCGGTCTTTAAAAGACGGGCATTATTGATTTTCCAAATGGAGAATAAAAAAATCAAATAATTGGGAATAGAAAGCAGTATTCCAAAAAGGATTGCTAAACTAATAACTATTGGCATTTCCTGCCAGTTTTCACCAAATATTGTCATGATGAATCCAAAAATGCACGGAGTCAAAATGGCACTCGTCAACCAAACGTTACTCGTATATTTGAAATGATTGGAAACTAATTTCATAAGAGTTGATTTTTTTATTTTAAAAAATATCCTCATCGAGGATGTTTTCACTCCAAGCAACTTCAGGTGTTTTACTTTTCAAATGATAAAATTGAATGCCAACTGAAATGGTAAATGCGTAGCATAATGAAGTCCACCATTTAACTGGAAATCCAATGGAAAATATCAAAAGGAAAAATAAAATCAAAGTCAAACCTATCGAAATGATAGTTAAGGTATTTTTTATTTGTTGAATATTTTTTCCGTTTTTATTCATTTGCCAAGAAGCAATAATTAATAAAAACCAATTGGGAATAGAGAACATACCACCAAAAAGTATCACCAAAAGCAAGTCTTCTATTGTATGATTAAAATTTCCAAATTCCTTATTCATCGGATTTAAAAAAATGAAAAAAAAGGGAGTGGTAATTACACTAGTCAACCAAACTTTGGTAGAAAATAAAAAGTGATTGAATTGTTTTAGCATAGGTTTTAAATTTTTTGTATTAAAAAATTACCGCTCAATTGTCCATCCGTGGCATCGTTGCAACCGTGTCACGGCTCAAGAAAAAACTACCGCTCACTTTGCGCTAAAGTATTCAAGGTGAAATATCCCAATAGCAAAAAAGCAGACAAAACAATCGCCAACCCAAGCGTATGTGGCTGCGCTAAAATATTTAGAATATCTGCAAAGAGTGAAAATGGTTGCGTGATAATATCCCAACTATTCCATCGCTGAAATCGCCCTAAATAAATTCCAAAACCGCAAAGTAAAAGTGCAATGACACTCGCTAGGTTGACTAAGGTTTTGGAAAAAAAATTACGTAAAAAAGACTGAATTTCCAGCAAGGAAACATATCCCAAAATCAAACCTGTCCAAGCAAAAGACATAAATAACATCAGATCATACCAAAGCGGAATGCCCATTCTTTTTCTCAAATGCAAAAAATCAGTTACAATATAAGGTGCATTTGGGAAAAACAACAACCAACATAACAATGCTCCTACAATAATTACTTTGGAGTTAAATGTTCGATATAAAAAGGGAAGAGACAATGCGATCAAGTAAGGAATCCATGCCAAAAATAAGTTCCAATTTAAAAAGAAAAAGGTCTGAGTTCCTCGATAAAAACAGAGGTCACGAACGCTTTGAATCTTTGCATAATCGAAGTCGATATATTCTAATCGGAATGCGAAAAGGGCAAAACTGAAAAGTGTGCTTGCAGCTAGAAGGAAAAACAATCGAAATTGTTGATGAGTTTTAGAAACAGTATTTACTTTATTTATTATTATTGATTACATTTTTTAAT